>JGI12573J12842_1000050_pt1 | contig 97145 bp, 78 predicted proteins | sample TtanPargueraPR_7_FD_12842 | JGI IMG/M metagenome (IMG submission 12842)
AAAACTAATTGTCTAGTTCCAAATTAAGAAAATGACAATAACTCTTGCACTCATTTCTAGTATAATGTAAGTATGGTTGCCTGCCTGTACTAGAAAGGAGTTTTTATGCAAGATAATATCTCTAGTGGCAACCAGAAAAACCTTAATCTTGAAGAACGTAATTATATTGAGCAATGTTTAAAAGAAGGATTCAGATTTATAGAAATAGCAAATCTATTAGGGCGAAATCCAAAAACAATTTCGAGAGAAATCAAAAGTCATCGTACTCCTAAAACAAAAGACCCTAAGCTACGAAAAAGCAAATGTGCTTATCTAAAAACATGTAAAATAACCAATCTTTGTAGTAATAAATATTGTAGGAAGGATGTTCCTTGTTCTAAGTGTAAGCAACGTACTTGTTCTATGTACTGCGATAAATATGTCCCTGGTACATGTTCAAAACTAATGAAACCACCTTACGTATGTAATGGATGCACCCGTCCGAGAACATGTGGCTATGATAAGATGTATTATCGAGCTAAGTATGCTGATGATACTTATCATCAGACAATGTCATCACCAAGAAAAGGAATAAATATGACACCAGAGGAGCTTCATGAATTGGATACTCTTATATCTCCTCTACTTTTAAAAGGACAATCCATTGCACATATTTATGCAACACATGGTAAAAATATCAAATGTTCAAAAAGAACATTGTATAATTACATTGATTCAGGTGCTTTAACTGCTAAAAACATTGATTTACCAAGAAAAGTAAAATATAAACCGCGTAAAAAACGTCGTAAAATAATTAAGGAAAATCAAAAATATAGAGTAGGGCGTACTTATAATGAGTTTATTGCCTATAGCGAACAAAACTCAAATTTACATGTAGTAGAAATGGATACAGTAGAAGGTTCTAAAGGCGAAAAAGTTATTATGACCTTATTGTTTAGACAGTGTAATTTTATGATTATGTTTTTACTTGAAGCAAATACTCAAGAATGTGTTATTAATGTATTTGATATGCTTGAACAAATGTTGGGTATTGAATGCTTTAAACGATTATTTCCAGTTATTTTAACCGATAATGGCTCAGAATTTAAAGATCCATTTTCAATAGAGCGTAATAATTATGATGATATACGTACACGATTATTTTACTGTGACCCACATAAATCATGGCAAAAAGCAAGGATTGAAAAAAATCATGAATTCATACGTTACATCATACCTAAAGGTAAATCTTTTAATAAGCTGAATCAAAAAGATGTAACGTTAATGGCAAATCATATCAATAGCATAGCAAGAGCCAGCCTAAATGAAAAAACACCATTTGAACTGGCTACCATACTATTAGATAATGCCTTATTAAAAGCATTAGAACTACACGATATTCCACATGATGAAGTTCTATTGAAGCCAGAATTATTGAGAAAATAATACATAGATGTGCAGGCAGACAGCATTCCATAAACTGTTAATGGTAAGTGGACAATAAGTTTTGCACAACTATGTCCAGTTGCTTGTTTGCTATGTTTTAATTTCAATAAAACGGACTGCTTTATATCTATTATACTATAAAATAGTTAATTTTATAGTATCTTAAGGGTAGATTACACTTGCACTAATGAAATTAGTCACAAAAATGATAATGAGTTTTTCAATCAACGATAATTATTTGCATTCTCCGTATTCAACTGTCCATTAAAATATTTCCTGACAGTATTCATATTGACCGCCCAGACAATCATAGTTATTATCATTGCACAAGCACATATAAAATTCATGGTAATCGCTGTCCCTTCTGCTACATTGAGACTGAAAGTCATAACAAAGCTTGCTATTAGCTGCACATATAGAAAAAAGTTACGACCACTTTTTATCTGCTCCACTAATTGGGCTTTCTCTTTTTCCAACAGTTTAATTACAGCTTCATACAAATAAAATCCTAATACTAATATTAGTAATTGTACTATGGTACCAATGGCTGTTGATAATATAGTGACTTCTGAATTTTGACTCAAAAAGAAGAAAAAAGTAATAATACGTACAACTGCACATACTGAACCTACATAACTTGCAATATGAAATTCCTTGATTTTTGTTTTATCATATAACTTTGATACAGCGCTTGTAATAAGTATATATCCAACTACATTTGGCAAGATATCGATAAAACCAATGTTTATATTAATTAGTATGAAAACTATCCCCCATACAATTGTTCCAAAATGTTTACCCATCTTATAATCCCCTTTTCTTAACCAGTTGTCTCACTAATTTATCTGTAAAATATGGTGAATACCTTATGTTAATGCTTTATAAGCACTTGAATAGTACACCCAATCTATTATACCATAGTATGTTAGGAAATAAATGATTGATTGTGTATAAGCAAAGATCTTATACTCTTAACAAACAAAAGACAACCTAAACATTTTAGTGTATGATACCAATCATACTAAAAAGAATGTTTTTGATTGTCTATACCTATCTTAGCAAATAACAAACTTAACAGACATTTTAAATATAAACTCTTTATGGAATTATAAATTGCTATTTAAAAAGTCATTAATATCTTTCGTAGTTTTGATTATTGACTCTGGAATATTGTTTATTTCAAATGTATAACCATCTGATTTTATTGACTCTTCTATATATCCATCAGTATTTCTCATTATTTTTATGAAAGGTGGGAATTTCACATTATTTAATCCAACAATATCAACCCAATAACCACTAAATGCAAGAAGATTAGTTGAAGTTGGTTGGTCTGATCCACTTATAATTTCATTAATATCTAATAAATACAAATCGTATTTGTTGCTCAAATTAAATTGACTATTATTTGGTTTATTATGATATATATCTGATGGAATAAAAAAACAACTTGAATCTATTGTAGTATTTATTCCAGCTGGCTCACTACATCCACTAAAACTATAATTCCCACTCAACGGATATGGCGCATGAGAGCCTTCAGCAATAGCAATAATTATATGAGTATTGTTAAATACCATATTATTCGTATTAGCAGTTGTAAAAGGGACTTTTACATAACCTACCCATTTTGACTCTAAAGATACATTACTATTTCTTCGTATATTATTAATAGCACTTCCACTATCTGTCCGCATACCCATTTTAGAGCCTAAGAGGTGTTGAGGATAATATATGTACTCAGGTTCCATTGTTAATTTATTAAATATAATAGATATTTGTTCTCTGTCAAAATTATGTGCTGATGATTCATTATTTTCAGTTTTAGAATCATAATTATAAATAAAATGATAATTAATAATATAATTTGACTTTGTAGATACATATGAATAGTACACTGCTGGAGTATAGGTACTTATAGGCATTAATTTAAGAGAATCACTATTTGTACCTATGCCCCAATGACCTTCGAATAAAGCCTTGGAATAACCATTATAACGCATATAATTTTTCAAACTAGGTAATGCAAACTTTTTTGTACCACTTTTTGTATTTAACGCAATTTTGTAAGACGAATTACTAAATATATCCGTTAACTTTAAAGGCTTATAACATTCTTTCTCACTCATAGTTAGTATTGGAGCATATTCCCTTGCTAAAGTATTTAACTTATTTTTTGTTGTTTCATTTAAAGCATTGGGCTCAACATAAACTTCTTGCTCCCATAACTTAGTATCATACAAAATATTATTTTTTTTATATATTTCAAAGCGATATACACCTCTTTGGAATACTTTAACATAAAAAATTGAATCATTTAAATATGTCTTATCTAAAATTATTCCATTATCACTATATACCTTGTAATAAATATTATCATTACTAGAATATAATGAATCTATACTAATTTTAACCATTCCATTATGATTACTTAGAATGTTAAAGTTAACGTCATTATCCACAATTTGTTTTGTTTCTAAATTTAATCTTGAAACATTCTCTACTAATGGTATTATTACAGAATTATTTTCAGCTGTTACAAGTAATTGCTTACTTAAGTAATCATAATTAAACGGTATATATTCAACATATTTTTCATTTTCATTAACTCCAAGAACAGCAACAGGTATATCAGGAACCTCTATTTTTACTCTAACTAGCGTTCTTTCATTACTTCCATTAGATACTAATAATCCTTTATTGAATATAGGTTGATATGATAAACTAATTAATTTATTATAATCTATTTTAACAGTTTTAAGTTGAGGTAATTTTTTATCATCTATATTTTCATTGTTTATTATTTCTATTTGTTCTAATGAAAGTTCTGTCTTGTGTTTATCTGGTATTTCTTTTGCTGATAAGTTAATAACAAACAACGAAAAACACAATATTATCATTATTATCTTTTGTCCAATATTATTTAACTTTTTTTTCAATATTATTTTCCTCCTAAATTTACATTTATTCATATTACAGTAAGTAGTGACAATTAATATCTAATTACTGGTCATAATCTTTTATCAATCTATGTTTAAATTCCTCTAATTTATTAAGGGAATCCTTTGAATTAACAAAAAATTCATTTTTGCTCACTTCAGAATAAGAAACATAGCAATTATCTTTACTGAACTCTACAATGATATTTTCTTTATCTTCAAAATTAAATACCGGATTAATAATTGTATCTACAAGGCGGTATGTATTATTATCATTTATATCAAGTGAATCAACTTTTTCTTTAATAAAAATTAAATATTCATTATCTTTTTCTAATAAATTAGTAAACCCCATATTAGCACTCATATCATCAAAGAAATATCTCCAATGACCTGCCATAATAAAAATCATATCACCTTTTTTTATATCATCTCCACTGTATACTTCTTCTACAATAACACTTTGCCTATAAAGCTTAAACATATTTTCAACTTTGCCCTCAGCCTTTACTTTTAATATTATATTAGCATTTGGTAAATCCTTGTTCATTCTATCTATGGTATTTAATACTAACTCATTATTCAAAACCGCAACAGAAAAATTATCCATTGCATTATCCATATTTGTAATATTTGTATACGTTTGCTTATTCAATATTCCAATAATTACTGCGGCAATAGATACTGTAACATAAATACCTAAAATTACTTTCTTTATCATATTTTCACCGCCCATCATATAAATGACCACTTTTCATATAATACACCTTATCAGCAAGTAAATTAATATCCTCTTTATTATGACTGGCAAGGAGAATCATAGCCCCTCTTTTCTTTTCTTCTAATATTATTTTACGGATTTCTTTAACTCCATTCTCATCAAGTGCATTGGTCGGTTCATCCAACATAATAATATCAGGTTTTTCCATAATAGCCTGTGCTATTACAATACGTTGTTTCATACCAAGAGAATATTTCTTAATTGTTCTATTATCATTAGGCTCTAATCCTACTCTTCTAATCGCGTCTTTTATGTCATCATCATTAATCTTCTTATTAATATTAGCAAGTAATTTTAAGTTTTTAAACCCAGTAAATTCTTGATATAGTCCTGCATTTTCAATAACAAGTCCTATGTTATCAATTACATCTATATCTTTGTGAAGTACCTTGTTGTTACAAATAATTTCACCAGAATCAATTTTTATTAGACCTGATAATGCCCTAAAAAGCATTGTTTTTCCAGAACCGTTTCTTCCAACAAATCCGTAAATGATTCCACCTTCTAATGAAAGATTAATGTTTGATAATATTTGTCTATTTTTTATTGATTTATTTACATTCTTTGCTATTAATTTCACTATATCTTACCTTCCTTTATTAATAATCTTTATACTCTATACTCCACTTTCATTATTAGCCATTATTAAATCCTTTCTTTTTACCACAATACATCCTACTACTGTTACTATGATGCTTAATAATAAAAATAATACTACTGATATATTTAGATCAAATGACTGGTAATAGATATTTATTCTCATATTTAATTTTTCTATAAAACTACTGTGCCATGCCAGTACGAGATGAGCCACTGGATTGAGCTGTAAGAATAAAAAATTTCTATCAATAAAAGGGCTATCTTGTAATGGTAGTACATTTTCCCATAATACTAATGAAAAAATACAACCCATTTCTAAACCTGCTATTGCTATAAAAGCTACACTACTGTTAAATCTAACAGCTATAATATTAATTAGTAGTGTTGTTAAATATAACCATAACGAATAAATAATCAAATAATACAGTAATAAAATAATAGACTCTAAATCAAATATTAATTCATTAGTAATTACTGTTACCATCACTCCCCCTGCTAACATACAAAATAAAAATATTAATACATATGTATAGAGTAAAAAAGCTTCTCTTAACAACCACTTTGTACGGTTAATGCATCGTGAAAAATAATAATTGCTTGCTGAGCAAAAATGTTTATAAATACATGTACCAAATAATATTTGAAATATTAAATATGGTAAAAATTTTATTGTCATATCAATTATATAAGGTGTTTCTATATATTTTTTTAAAAAACTAAACTGAAAAATAATATCAGATAAAATAATTTTTTCATTTAATCTCAAATAAAATAGTGATTCCAATACTCCCCATAATAATGATGTGATAATACATTTTAAGTATGTACTCATTACAACGAATCCTTTCTGCTTTTTGTCATAGTCATTACTATTGACACCAATAAAATTAATACTATTATTAAACAATATCCTAATAGACTTTTTCTTGAACAATCAAATATGCTCAAATAGTCAAAATAACTTAAACTAACTTTTATAGAAGGAAATATATGACCAATCATTCCTATACCATAAAGTAATATGTAAACAGGTAAAAATAATAAGATTTTAAATTTGATATTATACATGGAAATAGCTACTACAAAAACATTTAATATGCCACATATTACTCCAAATACCAAAGTAATAAAAAGTGTATAGATATATGGATGAATGACATATAAATTATAATAAAAATAATTTTTAACTGCTTCGATATATGATTTTTCATATATATTTACATTGGATAAATCTCCTGTAGCATTCATTGGAAATGCTATACAGTTAAATATCATTTCAATAATGAAAGGTATAGTGAATACAAAAAAAGCAACTAAAAATACAGAAATTATTTTTCCTATGTAATAGTGTTTTAAACCTACTCTTGACTGAATGTAAATTATTTCTTTTGAATCTCTATCATGAACATAAGAAAACCCAACTAGTATAATTACCAATAATGGTAAATACTGCATAAAGTAATAATTGATTGGACCACTACCACTTGATAGTAATAAAAGTTTCATAGGAAAATACATATCCGAAATATCTTTTCCATTATATTTAATAATATTAGAAAAATAATTAATAAATACAAATAACATTAGAATACACACAGTTATAAATACTTCCTTATGATTTAATATAGACTTAATTTGCATTCTAACTGATTTTAACAACATATTTCTTACCTCTTCTCATTTTTTGAACTATTTTTAAAAAGGATACGAAAGATATATCCTAATTAGTTGCCAAAATATTCTACATCTGCATATGCACTATAATCTGGATGATTTCCCCTAAATTCAAACACAATAGATTTCTTATCTAAATATCCCTCTTTTATAACTACTGATGTTTTTGAAGACCCTTCATTTAATGTATATGTATCAGAGATTTCTGTCGAACCTGATTTAATATGGGTCTGAATTTTTTTAAATGTATCTTTTCCCGAAGAAGGATATACGGAGTAGCATTTAGCATATCCATATGTATATTGTCCTGTTCTTGAAACTGCTGATGTACTTTTCCATTTTTGTGAACTTTGTAAATAAATAGTATCTCTTGCTGCTAAAATATTAGTACTGAGTAATAACGCGAATATTGTTACAATAGAAAAAAGTTTAATTGTTCTTTTTTTCATATTATACCTCCGTATTTTATATTTTATCTTTCATATCCTGTATACTATAATATAATTTGTTTAAATATTTGTCAATATTTACAGCCAACAAATTAAATAATAAAACAATATAGATATTATTATCTAATAATTTTATTATTTTCTACATTTTTTTACAAATTAACAAAGTTTTTATTTGCAAAATACACTACTAAATATTATTAATAATGTCAAAATTCATTATATAATTTGTAAAACAATAAAAAAAACTTGTGAATCCTTATCTTAAGGTTTCACAAGTTTTAATTATCCTATAATTAATATACTAATTTCGACTAATATTCTATAATCCCCTTTTCTTAACCAGTTGTCTCACTAATTTATCTGTAAAATATGGTGAATACCTTATGTTATACAGACTCTGACTACCCTCATTACCATTTTCATCGGTAGAATGCAATGTATATCTAATGTCATAGATATTGTACTTACAATCATTATCCAACATTTCAAAATTAGTATTAACACTTAACGTATTATAGGCTTGGAATGGTAGTTGTAGTTCATCTACAGGATAACACTCTATATCCTTTTGATTATTATGGTAATTATCCTCGATTTCCATAATCTTGTCTTTATCAGTCTCCTTTGAGATATTTACTAAAGTATTGTCTAATTCATCATTAGTAACTAGATTCATTTTAACAAAATTATGTGTCTCTTCATAAAGCTCGGATGTAATATCGTTAATAATTATACTGTTATCAAGTTCAAACACTGTCTTAGAAAATCCTGTACTAGAAGAACTGCTCATTGTACTACGCAAACCTTTTTCTTTATTGTTATTGATAATAATCTTCCCAATATCTATATTTTGTTCCAACCCATTATTATACGTAATGACTGCATCTTCTAAAATAATATTATCCATTTCCTCATATTCTTTTTGCTGATCTAAATTCAAGCGAGTATTAAGAACAGCTGTATTACTATTATAATATTTTAAACTATTAGTATCTTGAAAGTTCTTATCATAAAAAGTAAGATCATATTTAGGGAAATAGATTCTATTAATTTTGATACTATCTCTTCTATTGGTTATGTAATTAATACTAAGATCAATTTCATCATGTAATGATACTTCTAAGTAATGCTCTAATACTATGGGTTCACTGATCTTGTGTACTTGTATATTTACAATATTAAGTATCAAACTTAATATACATGCTATGACTCCAAAAATCAGTATTTTCTTCTTATTTTTTTTCATCATCTTCCTTCTTTCTTTTCGTATTATTTCATATTAATCTCTTTTTATTTTCACCAGATCTGATATTAATTTTTCTGTGAAACATGGAATATGCCTTATATTCAGTAAATCTTCTTTACCCTCTGTTCCATTTTTATATGTATATTCTAAAGTATAACAAAGTTCATATATATTGAATTTCCTTTCATCTTCTGGTTTAACGTAGCTCCATACTTCCACATAATTAATTGCCTCATGTGGTAATGGTAATTCATTCATATGTGAAAAAATTCTATTCTCTTTTTTATCATGAATATTAACATTGTCTGCTGGAAAACCCATATTACTTATAGTCCTATCAACAAAATTCATATATACAAAATCATTAGTTTCATCATATAGTCTGTAAGTAATCCTATTTATTATAATACTATTATCCAGCTTAAAACATTCTATTGATTGTCCTGAGGTACTTACTCCTGACATAGTAGAATCTAAACTTCTTTCTCTATCAAGAGATAATATAATTTTCCCTATATCTACATTTTGGGTTAAACCATTATTATATGTAATGACTGCATCTTCCAAAACAACTACACCATTTTCATTAAATTTCAAGTCATCATACATGAGGTTAAGATTAACTATATTGACTCTGTAATATCTTGACTCATACTCCTGTCTATAATCAACGTAGCATAACAAGTCTTGCTCTGGAAAATAAACATTCAATAATTTACTTTTATCAGTCAAATTAGTAATAAAATAAAATGTCAGGTCCACATCTTTGTTTTCATACAATTTATCTTCAATATAATGTTCTAGAATAATAGGTTCTTCTAATTGTTGGGCTTTATAATAAAATATATTACAAATTAGGCTAATAATAATTAGCATTAAACTCACAAAACCAATTAATTTTCTATATCTTTGCACTACATATTCCCCTTTTATAAAATCTTTCTTGAAACTAACATTACATATAAATATCATTGTTTAATATTTTAACATTAATGTTCCATAAATACTACCTAAATAGTTCTCTGGATATTTTTCCCACTAAAAATAAGGGCTATACGTAAGATAAGCCCTTATTTCAATACTTTTATATTAAATTTATATTTATATAATATCAACAGCTCTTACTAACAATAACGAATCCCCAAGGCTCTACCATTTTACAATCTTCATTACTAGATAAATCAATATTATAATTGGTATCGCCAATAACATTATCTATAGCTATACTCTCTTCACTACGATTAAGTATTACATAAGTTTCTTCATCATCATGACATCTCTTAAATGCGTATACTCCACTATTTCTTTCTGCCATGATTGTTTTATAATCACCATATTTCAGTGTATCCTTGTTACGTCTTAACTTAATGATATCCTGATAGAAGCTGTATATCTCTGCCCCTTCTTCTTTATCCCAGCTCATTGGTCTTCTATACTCATGTTCTTTTATACCAACTAGACCTTTCTCATCACCATAAAATACCATAGGTACTCCTAAAAATGTCATTTGGAATATTACAGACAATTTAAATCGTTTCATATCCTCCTGACATATAGATAAAAATCTAGGTACATCATGGCTATCTAATAGATTCAACTGTCCATGAACTATGTTCTTATTATAACGCATGAGCATGGCTGTCACTCTACTATCAAATCCGTAACTGTCCAATGCATCAACTGCAAAGAAATCTCGGCAGTTTTTACGCATATCATAATTCATGGAAGAATCAAATTGATCTCCTAACAACCAATGCTGAGCAGACTCCCATACTTCACCTATAATAAAACAGTCTGGGTTAATTGATTTGGCAGTCTTACGGAATTCACGCCAGAAAGTATCATCTACCTCACTGGCCACATCTAGTCGCCATCCATCTATTCCGTAACTTTCCGTCCAATACTTACACACATCCAAGAAATATTCAATTACCTCTTTATTGGATGTATTCATCTTTGGCATTTCACGCTCATAGGCAAAGCAATCATATGTAGGTATGTCCTCTTGGTTATCTGGATACTCCACAGGGTATTTCAATCCATAGAACCAATCTTTATACTTAGAAGCTTCTCCTTTTTCCAATACATCTTCAAATGCAAAGAAATGCCAACCACAGTGATTGAATACTCCATCAATGATTACTCGTATATCGTTATCATGACAAGCATCAACTAAATCCTTAAAATCTTCGTTGGTACCAAAACATGGGTCAATATTATAGTAACCGATCAAGTCATATTTGTGCCACTCTCCAGCCACAAAGATTGGATTCATATAAATACAATTAACACCCAAATCTAAGAAATAAGGTATATTCTCCTTTATTCCTTTCAAAGTTCCTCCACGCATACTATAGGTAGTATGATGTGAAAACTTGGCTTCACCTTTTTTATTACTAATATACCCTTTAGCAGTAGCAAAACTATCAGGAAATATATTATAGACTACTGCATCTTGTACCCATGATGGAATAGTTGCAATATCCTCTCTTCTATTAAAAGGTAACTGATAGAACTCTGAACGCTCTATTGGCAGGGTATTCATGAACATATCATAATAATAATACTTACTTTCTACTCCATCACTTAATTCAAAATAGTAACATATACGTGTATATGGTGAGTGCAGAACAACTTCATAATAATCGTATAATTCATCTTGTGCAACTATCTTCATGGGTTCACTGTTAAAAATAACTGGATTCACACGACAAGCTCTATCCCCATAGTGTAGTATGCAACTTTTTATATCATCCCTTGCTGTCCGTATTCTAAATACGACATTCTCTTCATCTATGCCATGAGCATAATTAGAAAGGGGTATATGCAATACTGCTTCATAATTCATCTGTATCCTCCTCTATAAATATTACTGAAAAATTATCCTTTTACACCACCTGCTGTAAGTCCAGAAACCATATTTCTCTGTATTACTAGAAAAATAATTAGTATAGGAATAGCTGTTAATAGTGATGCAGCCGAGAAAATAGGCCAATTACGTGTATACTGGGTTGCTTGAAGAGCATATAATCCAGCAGCTAAAGTATATTTTTCTGCACCTGTCATAAAAGTAACTGCGAATATGTATTCATTCCATACAAAGATAATAATCATAACCGCTGTAACTATAATTGATGGCTTAGCTAATGGCAGAATCAACTTAGTTACCAGCTGAAAATCATTAGCTCCGTCTATTTTACCCGCTTCTTCAATCTCTATAGGTATCGTATCAAAATAACCTTTCATGTTCCAAAGACCAAATATAGCCATGGTTCCCACATATATCAAGATCAATCCAAGATAAGAATTCACTAATTTCATAGGCATCAATATACGGTATATGGCAAACATGGATAAGATTGATGGAAAGGCATTAAGTATAATCAATATATACAAAATAGTTTTCCTTCCAATGAATCTAAATCTGGAAAAAGCATAGGCAGCTGGTATTGCTACGGCTAATGATATAGTAACTGTAGCCACAACCAATATTAATGTGTTTTTTAACCATAAGAGATATGGCTTGTTAAATAACACTGCTTTATAATTATCAAGTGTAAACTCCTTAGGTACAAAAGAAAAAGATCCACTCAATATATTGTTAGTACCATTCAGGGATACAGATAAAGTGTAAAGAATAGGTACAATGCATAATAGGCATGCAACAATAAAAAATAGATTGAGTAAACTCATCTTGATTCTATGTTTTGTTCTTCTATGCATCTACATCTCCTCCTTTTAATCTGCCTCGAATGGTCAACGAGAATATAATCAATATCATAAATATAATTATGGATATTGCTGAACTGTACCCATAATTGTTGGTAACAAAAGCTTTTTCATATGTATAAGTAATGATTGTATGAATATCCGCTCCTGTCTTGGAACCTTGTTGCTGTGTTAGCAGATAGATAATATCAAACTGCTTGAAAGTAGTAAATATAGTAATAACAACCGCTGGTGCGATAATAGGTCTTAACAGGGGTATTGTAATTTTTCTTGCCTTGCTGAAATAACCTGCACCCTCAATTGTTGCGCTTTCGTAGTATGCTTTATCAATACTTTGTAATGCTCCATCTATAATCATAATCATAAAAGGTAATGCCAACCACAGATTAACCATAACCGAAGAAGCAAAAGCTATATTATTACTGTTTAACCAGTGTACATTAGCAAAACCCAGCTTATTAAGCCAATGATTCAATAACCCGAATTCTGTATTAAACATTCCCATTTTCCATAAAAGTATAGATATGTACCCAGGCATTGCCCAAGGAAACATAAGTATGGTCTTGTACAACCCTTTTAATCTAAGACCTTCCACATTCAATAAACTCGCTATAATAAAAGCAATAACCATCTGTAATACCATGTTGACAATAGTCCATATAATCGTTCTACCAAAAGCAGTAAGGAATCCTGTATCTAGTACAAATAATGCTTTCATATAATTCTGAAATCCAATTACTTGAAAATCAAACCAATGATATACATTCATATTGGTAAGAGAGATATATCCAGTATAGAGGATAGGAAAAACAATCATAAGACCTATTAATGCCAAACCAGGAAAAGAATATATATATGGAATAATCTTCTTGTAACCTCTTTTTTTCATTTCTGCACACCTGCCTTAATGTCACTTATACTCATATTGGTATACAGAAGGGGAATACCCCTTCTGTATTATTTATTTCATAGCTTCAATCTGTTCTAGTGCTTTTTTCTGAGCTTCATCTGAAGCTGTCACAGGATCTGCATCCCCTTTATTTACACTTGATAATAGATTCTCAGTTATAGCCCACATAACATCCATTTCTGGTACGTTAGGCATTGGTACTGCTGTTGCAGAAGCTTTTTTAAGTGTCATGACGATCTCATTGCTCTTTACTGCATCATCCTCATAACAGTTGTTGTTTACTGGTGCTGAACCAATAGCTTTTGCTAAGTTGATACCTATATCAGGTTTAGATAACTGTTCTAGAACTTTCGCTACTGCTTCCTTCTTGCTTTCTGCTCCTTTTAATACACATATACCTTGGATACCAGCAAATGGGCTGATAGCTTTTAATGTTTCATTTACAACAGGCATAGGAGCTATACCAATATCAATTCCATTCTCTACTAGGTCTGGAATTAACCATGGTCCACCGATAGTAGAATGAGCCTTACCTTCTTTGAATAATGTAGTCATGGTATTATAATCACCATCTATTGGCATATATTTTACAAATTGTTTATGATATTTGATAGCATCTTTTGTTTCCTTAAGATCAAGACCTGGTTCAGCTTTATCGTTGATAACGAATCCATCATAAGCATGAATCCATCCTACAGTAAAATAAGCTGTACTATGTTGCTCAACAAATCCATAATTACCATCTTTTGTATTAGCTTCCATATAAGCCAATAAATCATCAGTTGTTCTTGGAGCCTCTTTCATAAGAGCTTTGTTATACATGAACAACAAAGATTCAAAGTAAATAGGCAATTGATAGATTTGATCTTTATAAGTAGCTGCGCTGACAGTCATAGGTATAAAATCATCAAATGTTGATTCAGGAATGAAGTTGGTAATAGGTGATAAAATACCCATCTCAGCAAATATTCCTATCTTGTCATGTGCAAAGAAATACATATCAGGTGCACTACTTGGATCATTTCCAACAAGTTTTAGAGTCTCTGTCAACTTTTCTTTTCTTTCAACAGATACAACTATCTCTGGAGCCAATTTATCAAGTTCTTTTTGAAGTTCTTCAGCTATAGCCTCTTGTGTTTCGTACCATATCTTAATATGTGTTGGTTCTTTAGCTTCTTCTTTCTTATCCCCCGAAGTGTTCTCACTTTCTAAATTTGAAGTAGTATCTTTGTCTTCCTCTTTTTTCTTGCCACAACCTACAATAGTACTCATGCATAGAGTGGCAATCAGTAAGATAGCTAATAATTTTTTCATGTTAATGCCTCCCATTTTGTGATTGTAAGCATTTCACTATGGCTTCTAGTGAAATGCTTTAATTTACATGTTTTCTTTATTACCTAGTTCCAATTATAAACAGGTGTTTCAGATGTACCGTTAATATCGGATGTAGAAGTAAATACTCTGTTAGACCCTGATTCCCAAGTTACATTACCATTGGCATCTTTTTTAATGAATTTGAATTCAAAAGAAGTATTGGCTGGTACACTAACTGGTAAAAACCATTGTGGATAGTTAGGATTCATCATAGCTTCTGTACACTTGTTGGTATCCCAATTACCTAGCTCTGGAATACTACCTACAACATGAATTGTATCACCAAGACCAGTATTAGCATTCACACGGAATATAGTCTGTACTTGGTCACCAGATAAAACTGTATATCCAAAAGTATTACTTGTACTTCCATTATTTGTAACTGTAATATTAACTTCACCAGCAGCTACATTAGGTACTATAGCTTCTATATAATTTGCTGTATTTGAAACAACTGATGCACTTACATTATCAAATTTCACATCAACGTTTCCATCTAAGTTATTTCCATAGATATAAACTTTGTTTCCTGTACGCCCCATAGTTGACATAACATTACCGATCTTAGGTCCGTTATTGTTAGGATTATAAGACCATACACCTGCATATCCTCCTGGTAACGTACCTACATACACTTTACCACCATTTGAGACTACGATTCCGCTGGCTTTCATTATGCCATTAAGTTCATCATTATAATTACCATCTGCAAAACCAGTATTTACATTAGTATTAACTGCCACTGAGTTGTCAGGCTGACGATTTATAGCTATTAATACTTCTTTATCAAAGAACTTACGTGTCATAACTAATACATCATTATTTGAATAAAGTATTTGTGTTGTTCCATAAGCCAATGCATCATTTTCTTGTCTTAGATCTGACATGTTCTTGATGATGTTATAAGCATCTGTAGATGTATTGAAACTTGAATCCACTTCCATGAACATTCTTCCCCCAACATCACTATTTGTGTTAGGTGTCATATACTGTTCTGTACCATAGTAGATATTAGGAGTTCCTCTTGATGTAAGAAGCGCTACCAATGCTGCATTGTAAACTTCTCTACGTGCTTGATAATAACCGAATCTAGTTACATCATGATTATCAAGGAAAGTAACTGTTTGATTTTCATAAGTGTAATCACTAGTTGTATAACATAACATATTACCAAAATCAGCCATGCTGGTACTGAAATCTCCAAATGTACTAGTTATACATCTAAAAAACTCAAAGTCAAGGTTATTGACACCAGTTCTATCTGGGAATGATTGATACTCATCATATTTTGGATCAGGTCTACCAATGAAGAATTCTCCAAAATGTGTTAAAGGTCCGTTACTATTACTGTCAATACTATCTTTTAGACCTTTTACAAATGCAGGATTCATATGTAAAGTTGCATCATGTCTAAGTCCATCAATTCCTTTATCAACCCAGAATTGAGCTGCTTTTTCTAAGTACTCTACTACAACACCATTTTCTTGAGAGTAATCAGCTAATGAACCTAACTCTTTATGTCTGAAACCAAAAGTTGATGTATCTCCACCTCTGTCTCCTAGACCATGGAAAAATCCTTGTGTATCATTATGTGGATCTGCCAATAGATTCTCTAATTGACCGTCACCATTAAGATCCACTGGTTCTCCATTAGCATCAAATACGTAATTACCATTAGAATCCTTATCAGGTTCATATAGTTTTCCATCTTCAGGGCTGAAATTATCTGTTGGATTCAGCCAACGACTACTATGATTTGTTACAAAATCAATTACAAGTTTGATTCCATTAGCATGTAGGGCATCTCTTAATTGTTCAAACTTCTTCATTGATCCAAAGTGTTTATTAGTTGCAAAATAGTTTCTTACATGATAACCGTGGAAACTAGTCCATATATCTTGACTTCCACCTGGTTGATAGTCAATAATAGGTGTGTCACGATTTTCATAAGGTGCACTAATCCAAACTGCAGTTACACCCATACCTTTTAAATAAGGTATTTTATCAATTATTCCTTGAAAGTCTCCCCCTTGATAGAGCTTTAAGTCATCTCCATCACCTTTATTATCGTTATTACTATCATCAAATAGCTGAGCTGATGATGGTACATTATTTGATGGGTCACCATCTGCAAAACGGTCAGTAATAATCTGATATACCACATCCTTAGGTGTAACAGGTCCAAGTGCCGAAGTACTAGCACTAACTGGAACATTCAACTGACAAACTACACACATCATAACCATGAAAAAAGCTACTATTTTCTTCTTCATTCTAAAATCCTCCTATAAGTTAATGTTATTTACTTATTTATTTGAAACTCTAGTTAAAGCTATACTTGGAGGTCGATTAATTTCTAGAGTTTGAAATACGTTAAAACTGGGAATATTTCAAAGACATATTTTTTTACCAATCAAGGAAAGTGTTTTCCTTATCAACTTGAATATTAAATATAGATTAATTGGTAATTTTACACTAATTATACACTCACATATTATAAATGTCAACAAAATAGCTATATTTAGCTTGACTTTTTTAGGAAAACGTTGTACTATTTAAGTATAATGTTTTCCTAAAAATAGAAAGGATTGATCTTATGGCAACCATAAAAGATGTGGCACGAGAAGCTGGAGTATCCATCTCAACAGTATCTAAGATTATAAATAAATCCTCTCCAATATCAGCCGCTACGACAGAGAAGGTTGAAGCTGTCATGAAAAAATTACACTATTATCCTAATACAAGAGCAAGGAATTTTGCTAGACAGGCGACAAAGAATATCGTTTATATGATGAAAATTGAAAAGAATGTAGCTTTTACTAATCCCCATTCTTTTGAAATTATGTGCGGAATTCAAGAAGCTCTTGCAAAAAAAGACTATAACCTGACTCTTGTAAGCTCTAATTCTGAGGAAGATATATCTAAGCTCATTGATAAAATAATCTATCAAAAAAGTGCTGATGGTATCATTATTCATGCCTCGGCATTTGACCCTACTATAGAGAGTGTTATAACACAGTCCAATTTTCCTCATATGCTTATAGGTAAACCAGATTATAACAGCGCTTTATGCTGGGTTGATATCAACAATTATTTATCTGGAGAAATCACAGCAAAACATGTTATTGAATTGGGTTACAACAAGATAGCCTTCATAGGCGGAGCTGAAGATGATCAAATATCTGCTCATCGTTTGGAAGGTGCAAGAACCATTATAAATCGCAGTCACGGAACCCTACTTCATAATGAATATACGGATTCTTCCAAAGAGATGAGTTTTGAAGTGATGCATAAGATACTCCGAGAGAAAAAGACACCTGATACTGTAATCTGTGCTAATAACAATATAGCCCTTGGTGTAGTAAACGCTATTAAATACAATGATTTCAAGATACCTGATGATATATCTGTAATCACTTTTGATGATTATCCTTATTCTCGTATTACTGAGCCTATGTTATCTGTAGTTAATATTGATGTTTTTGATATGGGTTATCAGGCTGCTAAGACATTACTAAGAAAGATTAAGAACCCTAACCTTCAGGTTCAGTCTTATTCTACTTTGCCTACGTTGATTGAAAGAGGTTCCACTTTAAAATCCAAATAATATTTTTATAAATCTATTCTAGATAAATAACTAAACGCACTTAATGATTCTAAATTCTTATTTAGAATCATTTTCTAATGTTCCTAATAATATTCTAATATTTAAAATATTGCCATTAAAATTATTAAATTATATAATTAACTTTGTTGAGTTTGTCGAAATATGTATAAATCTATGAATACATATTAATAAAAATTATACCGGTGATAAACATGAAAAAATATTTCAATCGCAAAACTTTAATTATCATAATAACAATAATGGTTTCATGTGCAATATTTATATTCAATCATCACTATACTCCTCATAAAAAAATGCCTAGAGCCAAAAATGGAGTTATAGATCTGACCAATTGGAATTTCACGAAAGATGGTGCAGTAAAGTTAGACGGAGAATGGGAACTTTACTGGAACCAGTTTTTATCATACAATGATTTTCAAAACAACAGCATCAGTAATTCAACTGATTATTTTCAAGTCCCTTCAATGTGGAAGGGTTCTACAATAAACGGTACAAATATTTCTGTAGAAGGATACGCAACTTATAGACTAAAAGTCAGAACCAATAATAATGATAATCTAAAAGGTCTACGGTTAGTAACTATTTGTGATGCATATAAGATTTTCATAGATGATAAGATGATAGGTTCAAGTGGAACTTTAGGACAGGATTTTGGTACAACCATATCCGAGTACAAACCCCAGATTCTTGTCTTTGAACAAAATTCCACAGAATTTGAGATAATAATCATGGTTTCTAATTATATTGATAAACGAGGAGGCATTGTTCATTCAATTGAATTAGGAAATTATCAGCAAATAATAAACATAAAAGAAAACGCTGTAAAATTAGATGCGTTTCTTATTGGTGTATTCTTGATTATGTTCATGTACCATATCATTATCTATCTCCGCACAAGAAGAGATGCAACCACAAAATATTTGGCACTTATGCTTTTACTAGGAGCATCACGCGCTGCATTATCCCAAGAATATCTAATTCTTAATATAATTCCTTTGAACGTGGAAGGAATAATCTTTTTAAATTATATGACTGATTGTTGGGGTGTGACTGCATTATCACTATTCACCTATAGAATGTATTCACAAGAAGTCTCCCAAAAAATTATACGAATAATAGTTAGTATAGCATTTGTCTTCACTATAATTACTTTACTTTTTCCACCTAGTATATACATGAATTATATCATATGTATTGATCTATTTTTGGAAATAGTAATCATTTATCTGATATTCACCATATTTAAGGCTGTCAGAAAGAAAAGGCATGATGCCATATTGCTTCTTATAGGAATGACAGGTTTACTAGTTGATACTATGATTGAGGTATTAGTCTATTGGGATATCATAAATAATTACGGAGATAAAATAACTGTTGCAGCCATGTTCTTGCTTGTATGTATCCAATCAGTCATTTTAGCTACCAGATACGCTAATAAGTTTTTTGAAGTAGAGAATCTATCTAAAAGATTGATATCACTGGATAAAATAAAAGACGAATTCCTCATCAATACTTCCTATGAATTAAAAACTCCTCTTCGAGGCATTATCAATATTAGTGAATATAGCTTGCATGATCCTTCCAGCAAGCTTAATAATAAACAAAAAGAGAATTTGGAAATTGTAATTAAAAGCAGCAAAAGCTTGTTGAATCTAGTCAACGACCTGTTAGATTATTCCAAGTTCAAATATGGTGATATAAGTATCCATAAAAAAAGTGTAGATATAAAAGAAATAGTCAACGTGGTATTTGAGATGTATAAGTATATTGATGTAAATAAAGAAATTGAATTCAAAAATCATATTGCTAAGGATATTCCTCTTGTATACGGAGATGAGGATAGACTGATTCAAATTATATTCAACATTGTAGATAATGCAGTGAAATTTACTGACTTTGGAGAAATCAATATTTCTGCTGTAGCAGATAAGGATATGATAAAAATTAGCATAGAGGATACTGGAATAGGAATACCAAAAGATAAAATCAATTTTATTTTTCAGGTATTCAATCAAATAGATAATACTATAGCAAGAAAAAAAGGAGGAACAGGTTTAGGATTAAGCATAACAAAAGCCCTAGTAGAAGTACATGGAGGTAAAATTTGGATTGAATCAGAAATAGGTAAAGGTTCAACAGTAATATTCACCCTTCCCATTAGCCATGAAGAGAAAACTAATATTGATTCCCAGGTAATGACACAAAGATTAATTATAGATAATACCTTATTTAAAACAATATCAAAAGAAACATTAATCATTAAAGAAGATAAAGAAATCACAGTTTTGATTGTGGATGATGACGACATGAACAGGCAACTGCTTATAAATATTTTATCTGAAGAAAATTATGATATTATTGCAGTTGCAAATGGCATGAAAGCATTAGAGGTGCTATCAAAAAATAAAAATATAGATATTGTCATAATGGATATAATACTGCCTAGAATGTCAGGATATGAAGTATGTCGCAAGATTAGAAAAGAGTACTCTCTTTTTGAGCTCCCTATACTTATGTTAACTTCCAAAAAATACTCCGCAAGCATATCAATGGGAATTGAAGCAGGGGCAAATGATTTCTTATCAAAAGCTTACGATAGAGGCGAGATATTAGCACGACTCAAGACTCTACTACAAATGAAGAAGTCCGTAGAGTCCGCTATCGACGCAGAAATGGCTTTTCTACAGGCACAAATAAAACCTCACTTTTTATTCAATGCCTTAAACACTATAGTATCTTTGTGTTATGTAGAACCTGAAAAAGCAGGAGAACTAATCGCTGAACTAAGTAATTATTTGAGAGGCAGTTTTGATTTCAGCAATATAGAAAAATTCGTAAGTATGGAAAAAGAATTAGAATTTATAGAATCCTATCTAGTTATTGAAAAAATGCGTTTTCAGGAAAAATTGAATTATCAGTATGACCTATGCGACAATATAAACTTTATGGTTCCCACACTAATTATACAACCCATAGTAGAAAATGCTATTAAACACGGAATACTGCCCACAACAAAGGGTGGTAACGTCCAGTTATGTATAAAACGAGAAGATGAATTCATAAGTATCATAGTCCAAGACGATGGCATAGGAATTCCAAAGGAAAAATTGTCTCATATTCTAGATGAAGAATATGCTAGTGAAAGCGTAGGAATCAGAAATGTCAATAAGCGTATGAAACAAATTTATGGATATGGCATTGAGATTGAGAGCGAACCCAACAAAGGAACAAGAGTAAGAATTAGAATTCCAAACAAAGGAGGAAACATCAATGTATAGAACCATACTGATAGATGATGAAAAATTTGCGTTAAAAGCTTTGAAGCATTTATTAAAGAAATATGAAGATATAGAAGTTGTTGGTACATATACGGATGTAGATGAAGCATTTGAAAAAATGAGAATTTCTAAAGTGGATATTGTTTTCTTAGATATAGAAATGCCAAAGATGAAAGGAATCCATGCAGCTGATAAAATCTCCTCAATTGACCCTAGTATAGACATCATATTTGTTACAGCTTATAATGATTATGCTGTTGATGCATTTGAAATCAATGCAATTGACTATGTAATGAAACCAGTATTAAAAAGAAGGTTGGATAAGACAATAGAACGCCTCAGAAACAAACATCATATCACTGATAAACCAGATAACGAATCTAAACCTAACAAAATATTATGCTTCAGGAATTTTGAATTGTTCATCAATAATAAAATAATAAAATGGCGTACATCCAAATCAAAAGAACTTACCGCATTCCTTATATATAATAAAGGAGAGTTCGTTCATAGGGATAAAGTTATAGAAACCCTTTGGCCCGATAAAGAATATACCCAATCCATAAAACTACTCCATACCAGTATTTATTATATCAGAAAGATATTAAAAGAAGCTGGAACAGGAGATATACTTATATATTCCAACGAAATGTATAAACTGAACACGGAAGAACTGTGCTGTGATATATGCGAATTCTATAAGATAGAAGACATGAGTGATAAAATTACCAAACACAACATTGACAGTCTTGAAAAAATGATTTCCTTATATCGTGGTGAATATTTTGAAGAAAATGATTATTCTTGGGTAGTTCACGAAAGAGAAAGATTATCTCACATATATATGAACACCCTAAAAAAGATGGCTGATTATTATAACAAACAAGGAAAGTATAATAAATCTTTATTTTATCTAAGAAAAATAACAGAAAAAGATCCTTACAATGAAGAAATTCACGAGATGGTATTAGATACATACTTGCAAAAGAAAGACTTCAAATCTTTTATTGAATACTATAATCAATTAGTCTCTGATTTCAAAAAAGAATTGGATATAGAGTTAAATAACAGTATACAAAAAAAATATTATAAACTTAATAAATCAATTAAAATAGATAAATATCTATAAGTCTGTATCATCATACATGATACAGCTTTTTTATGTTCATATTTGTTGAGAAATTGTTGAGAACTATTTGATATGATATCTAAGAGTGGGATATATTTCAAGATAAAAACTACTTTCTACACTTTACTACAATTTTATAAAATAATTATTTGAGGAGGTTTTAAAATGTGGAAAAAAGAAATTGACATTAATGAAATCAAAGAGATAAGAGTTAAAACAACTGCTTATCTAGGAGTAGGTGCAATTCAAAAAATTCACGATATCATGAAAGAGCTTAAAGATAAGCAGATTGACAAAGTTCTTATCATGACAGGAAAGAGTTCCTACAAAAAAACAGGTGCTTGGGACCATGTGGAAAAAGCACTTAAAGATAATTCAGTTGAATATGTTCTTTATGATAAAGTGACTCCAAACCCTAACGTAGTTCAAGTTGATGAAGCTGCCAAAATGGGAAGAATACTTGGAGCAAAAGCTGTCATTGGTATTGGTGGGGGTAGTCCTATTGATGCTGCAAAAGGAGCAGCTATATTATTAAAATATACTGATAAGAATGCGACTCAGTTATATGAATATGAATTTACTCCAACAGAAGCTATGCCTTTGATTGCTATTAACCTAACTCATGGTACAGGTACTGAAGTAGATAGATTTGCAGTAACAACCATAGAAGAAAAGGAATTCAAACCTGCCATAGCATATGATTGCATTTATCCTCTATATGCAATTGATGATCCAGCGTTAATGACGACTCTTCCTAAGAACCAGACACTATATGTATCTGTTGATGCTATTAACCATGTTGTTGAAGCTGCTACAACTAAGGTTACAAATCCATTAGATATATTACTTGCTAAAGAAACCATTAGATTAATTGCTGAATATCTTCCTGTAGCACTTGAAAATCCAGAAGATCTAGAAGCTAGATATTATCTTTTATATGCATCCTTAATTGCGGGTACATCTTTTGACAACGGATTATTACACTTTACACATGCTTTAGAGCATCCATTAAGTGGTGTTAAACCAGAGTTAACTCATGGATTAGGACTTGGCATGCTTCTTCCAGCAGTTATCAAAAACATTTATGCTGCAAGACCTAATACTTTAGCAGATATCTTAAGTCCTTTAGTAGATGGACTAACAGGAGACCCATCAGAGGCTGATAAAGCTGTTGAAGGTGTTAGAAACTGGCTTCAATCAGTTGGCATCACAGAAAAATTATCTGATATGGGTTATGTGGAAAGTGACATTGATAAATTGACTAACCTAGCATTCGAGACTCCAGGATTAGAAGGTTTAATAAGCTTAGCACCTGTAGAAGGTACAAGAGAAGTTGTAAGAAGCATCTACAAAGATTCATTTTAATAAAAAAATTGTTGTTGTGTTGTTGTATAGATTATTGATAGTACATATTTATATAGTCAACGGCTGTTAATAACCAAAAATAGCAGCTGTTGATTTTCCTTTGAAGCCAGGAGATGAATTTTACATGGGAATTGATTTATTTTTTATTGATTTAATGAAAAACATTAGAAGTGATTTTTTAGATAATATATTTACCAATATCATTTTTCAGAAGTCTATGTATATGTGGATTATTTTAATAATAGTTCTACTCTGCATAAAAAAGACTAGAAAACTTGGTATTGTTGCAGGAATCACATTCATTGTTACACTTATTGTTGGAGAAGTAATCCTAAAAAATGTAATTGATAGAGTAAGACCTTTTATAACCTATAATCTGGATGTTATAGTTAAAAAGCCAACTTCTTTCTCTTTTCCATCAGGAAGCACAGCATTGTCTTTTGCAGTTTTTGGAGCTTTTTTATTTAATAAGAATAAGTGTAGTATTGGTATAGGCATTTTTGCGGTGATCATAGCTTTTTCTAGGATTTATTTGGGATTGCATTATTTTTCGGATGTTATGGGAGGAATGGTTTTAGGTATTGTTTTGGCTTATTTGGTTGATAGAGTTGTAAAAAAGCATCTTCCTTTGGATAAGGAATTTTCCACTAAAAAAAGTTAATTTCCGTTTAAAAACAGAAATTAACTCTTTCATAATTATTTCTACCTACTAACCTGCCCAACAATTCACAATTCATATAAGTCATATCCTATCCCAATTTAAAGAATTTCTTAAAGGAGTTCAACCTAAAGGCAACTGTAGCTAATAGTATTAGACCGAAAAGTGCAGTAATCAAAAATTGATCTACACGTAGAATATTCAATCCACTTGCAACTATCTGTAACAATAATACAGCAAGTATCATACCGCTAATCTTTCCTTTTCCACCATTAGGGTCTATACCTCCAAGTACTGCAATAAGAACACTTTGAAGCAAATAGCTTGTTGCATAGCCAGATGCGGCTGAGTTGAATCTTGATGTTAATATAACTGCTGCTACACCAACAAAGAAACCAGATAGTGAGTATACTTTGATAATCATGCGTTTTACATTAACGCCTGAGAACTCTGTAGCAGTTGGATTGGAACCATACATATAAGCCTTCTGTCCCAATGGCAGATGATGCAACACAATATACATTATGATTGCACATATTGCAAATATATAAAGAGGAACTGGTATTCCTAAGACACTCTTGTTTCCTATAAACTGAAAACTCTCAGGAAAACCGGAAACAATCTCACCTTTTGTAATTACTATACTAACTCCCGAAATAAGCATCTGCATACTCAATGTTACCAAGATAGCCGGAACTTTCAAATATGCAATAATAACTCCATTACCAAAAGAAACTAGTACACTGATTGAAATTCCCACTATAATAGCTAATATCACGACTCCAACATTTTCAGTACCTTTTGGAATCATAGAGGTCATCATCTTAGCCATAATAATACCAGATAGATTGGCAGAAGCAATACACGATAGATTGATGCCTCCTGTTATCATTGTAATCATCATACAAAGGGTAAGCAATCCCATTTCAGGAAATTGTCGAGTTACAGAAATAAAGGTATTGTATGATAAAAAACGTTCACTAATCAGAGAAACGATAATTACTACAATCATTAAAATGATGGATAGCATAATATTGTCTCTATTTCTTTTTACCAAAGAACTTTGCATGTTTAATTTCATTGCTCAATCTCCTTCCCTCTTTTTTTCCTTCCTCTGAGTCCAGTGAAGCAAAAACTTATCATTACAACAATACCCATAAAGAGGGTTTGATAATAACTAGATACTCCTACGAAAACAAGGCCATTATTGATTACTGTTACAAGCATCAATCCAAACAAAGTACCAATAACAGTTCCCTTGCCTCCTGATAAAGCAGCTCCCCCTAAAACAACCATAGCAAGAACTTCCATTTCTTTTCCTACCAGTGCATTAGGCGCTACATTTTGTGTCACATACATAAGTACTATTGAACCCAAAGCAGCCATTACACCCATATAAGCGTAAGCAAAAAGAAGTGTACGGTAAACTTTGATACCAACCCTTTTTGAAGCTTCTGCATTATCTCCTACAGCATAAACATGACGGCCAATATTAGTACACCTTAGAATCCACCACGTCAGCAATGAAGCAAAAACTAGTATTCCTATTGGAATAACCAATACTGTAACAGAAGTCTTTGTTGCAAACCACTCAGGGAAGCCATATAACCAAGTACCTCCTGTAAAATACATCAAGAAGCCATAAAAAACGTTCATTGTCGCAATGGTTATAATAATGGCAGGAACCTTTAAGTTATATACCAGTGCAGCATTAATCAGTCCTAGAACAATACCAACCATTATAGCTACAGCAAATACAACAAACATATTTCCACCAATACTCATTATGAACATTGCAGCAAGATACTGTGCAACTGTCGCTGTTGCCATAAAAGAAATATCTATACCACCTGATATAATAACTACTAACAAACCAATAGCCATAACTCCTAAAGCAGCAGCACTTGCAAGCATATCAGTGATATTTCCAAAAGAAAGAAATCTACCTCCTGAAACCACTGTTAAAATAGCAACTAAAAATAAAACTACCATCATAAGATAAAATTCATGGGTTTGAAAAATCTTTTTTATTGAGCTTTTATTGTGTTTGTAAAACATCATTATAAAACTCCTTTTCAGTAATTTCCATGGTATTTACTTCTTTTACAATAGATCCTTTATTCATGATAAGGCAACGTGAGCAATTGTAATAAATCTCTGGAACTTCATCAGATATTATAATAATTCCCATGCCACTTTCTGCCAATGTTCGGATAATATCATATATAACACTCTTTGCTCCGATATCAATACCATTTGTTGGTTCATCCAATATCAATACATTTGGTTCAATAGCCAACCATTTTGCTATAACTATCTTTTGTTGGTTACCACCAGACATAGCTGATGCATGAATATTTGGAGTAGCACTTTTGATACTTAACTTCTCAATATAATCATTTGTAATATTTACTTGTCTCTTTTTATTTATTAGACCAAACTTTTCCTGTAATTTCTCAATAATTGTAAGAGACATATTATGCTTGACTGATTGGTCAATAACCAACCCTTGTAATAGTCTATCTTCTGGTACATAGGCTATTTTATTTTTTATAGCGCATTTATTGGTTTTCAATTTTACCTCTTTACCTTCTATATAGATTTCTCCAGAAGTAGGGGTATTCATACCAAACAATGAAAGCGCAAGCTCCGTTCTTCCTGAACCCAACAATCCTATTATTCCAAGAACTTCTCCTTTACTAAGTCGAAAAGAGATATCTTTATAATGACCAACCCGATAAAGATTTTTCACTTCTAATAATATAGTATTATAATCAGGCATATTGAATTTCTGTTCAGGAATGATGTTTTGTTCGCTGATAAGATAACCCAGTTTAGTATCATCAATATCCTTGGAATCAAAAACACCAACAATTTCTCCGTCTCTTAGCGCTGTGATACGTTCTGCGATCTCTAAAATTTCATCCAACCTATGGCTAACAAACATAATCGTCATACCTTTTTCTTGCAAATCCCTTATTATCCCAAATAATATATTAACCTCTTTCCGGGTAAGAGATGATGTAGGTTCATCCATAATAACTAGTTCTGCGTCAGTTGCTATGGCTCTTGCTATGGCTACCAACTGCCTATCTGCTATAGAAAGTTCCGAAACAGGAGTTGATAAGTCTAATTCTACTTGTATTTTCTCCAAAGCTTTTTCTGCTTTTTTATAGATTTCCTTCCAATTGATATGTCCTATAGCTTTGTCTGCATAAGAATTAATTGCTATATTTTCTGCTACAGTCATATTAGGAAACACACTTAGATCTTGATATATTACAGATACTTTATTTTGTGCATTTCTATCAGTAACTTCTAGTCCCTTATCTCCGTCAAATATATGAACAATAGAATTTTTGTCTGGTTTAAGTACTCCAGCTATAATTTTAATAAGCGTAGATTTTCCAGAACCGTTTTGTCCAACAAGACAGTGTATTTCACCTTTATTCAGTTCAAACTTAACATTTTTTAATGCTTTTACTCCACCATAAGTTTTACTGACTTGCTTCATTTCTAAAAATAGTTCTGACATAAATTACCTCCATAATACTATAATAAAGGTGCTGAGTCACTTTACGTCACTCAGCATCAACCCTTTTTACTAATTAAAATCCTAAAGAATCTGCATTTTCATTAGTAATATTTAATGTAGCATCAAATATCAAAACATTTCCATTATCAACTTTTGGTTTTCCTATTTCTGGAACATCAATAGACTCTACGTCTTTACCTTCAAGTAATGATTTTGCTACATATACAGCAGCATATCCTGAATCAGAAGGATTCCAAAGTACTCCATGATCTATAGAACCATCAGCAAGATATTGAGCAGCCTGTGAAGGAATAACTGTACCTGTTACAGCGATATCATCTGTCATCTTTTTCTCTCTTAAAGCTTCAGCTGCACCAATTGGACCAAGACTTCCCCATCCGATAATTGCTTTTAGGTCAGGATAAGATTTGATAAGTTCAAGTGTCTTAGTACGTGATAATTCAGTATCTTCTCCACATGGGATACGGTCTGTTGCTTCTGTCATATTAGGGTAATTTTCTGCAAGATATTCTGTAGCTAAATCAGCCCATTCGTTATGTAGGGGAACTGAAAGTCCTCCAACAAACAATACATATTCTCCTTCTCCACCAGCTGCCTTAGCAGCAGCTTCAGCAGCGGCGATTGCAAAATTCTTATTATCTATCATTTCTGTATCATAATCAGCTCCAACTTGTCCTGGTGACTCGTTTGCAATAACTAGAATACCTTTTTCCTGTGCGCTTTTTAATGTTGGCTCAAGAACTGTTGCATCATTAGGTACTACTACAATTGCATCAACACCTGTTGTAATAAGGTCTTCTATAATCTTTTTCTGTAATGCTGGATCAGCATCTGTTGCGCCAGTTACATATGCATTAACACCCAAATCTTTTGCTGCCTTCTTAACACCTTCTTCCATAACATTGAAAAATGGAATACCTGTTAACTTTACAACTACTGCAATCTCATAATCTTCCTTAGAACTATTATCTTTAGAACTATTATCTTTATTACTGTTATCAGTTGTACTATTGTCTGTAGTACTATTATCTGTAGGTGTTACCTCTTTCTTAGTTTTACAACCTGCAAAAACCAACATTACCATAGCCAAAATCATTATTATCGTTACCGTTTTTTTCATTTTGTCCTCCTTTAATATTTTTTTTTGCTTCAGAGTCCTTATGCCATAAATCTTAAGCACCAATTTGAATCTCTTTCTTCATAAAAACTTACACCCTTTAGATAATGATAAACAACCTACTACAAAGAGTATTAGATAGCCATATCTATACTTCCTCGTTTCAATGTAACTTGTTTCACTTATTATATTACTACTTTTTAAGTGTCTTGTCAATAATACCTAAAAAATTTCTTTTCCCTCATATTATTTTAGTTATTATTCAATTATGCGTTGATTAATTAATATTCTATTTGTGTATCATTATTATTTTACCAAAATATATGTTTTCTTTTTTGTATTTAATTAACCCTTTATTCCATTATTTCCACTGTTTTAAACTAACTTAAATGGATAATAATATCTTATTTGGGTTTACTTGTTTCAGTAAATAATTAAAAAAATAACAATACTTCGTTAAGATAAAAAATGATTTTATATATACTGGAAAAATTATGCATTATTTTTTTGCCAAAAGTTACAACAATAATCAACTAATTGGTCCTTGTATGATTGTCAAGAGTGATAGTTTTTATACCCACTATATATTGTATGAGATGATATGTAACAAGGTACATCTTGTAAGAATACTATATTAAAATACCCATAAAACCCTGCTTATACTATAGCAAGGCTTTATGGGTATATAGTTCATCAATTATATAATGGGATAGTGAAATATTAGATGTTTACTATTTATTCGTTATCTTATATATGATATTACCTTTTGTATTTCATTGTCTATATCAGTTATAATTTCTTCTAATTCAAAAGTTATTTTGTCTATATCGGCTAATTTAATATCTTTTTCATGTTTTAAATTATTATAATCTTGTATACCTTGTTTTATTATTTCTTGATGTTTTTCCAATGTCATAAGTGCATAGCCTGGAAGAGTTTTATCTTGTCCATTAATGTTAAATATTTTTTTCTTGTTTAAGGTTCTTAAGAACACTTTATAAAACTCATTAATTTTAGTATCATAAAAACCGTTAGATTCATCTCAAATTTACCAGCTTTCACTATATAGAAATAGAATTTTTCAACGCATTCATGTTACATAATATAATAACCTATAATTTTTTAATATATGAGTCAATATAATTTATTTTTTAACAATAGGTATTAATACCAATTTCAATCCAATAGATATTATAATATGTATAATGTATAAAAATATTCTAATAGAAATATTAAAATCAATAATATGAATTAAAATCAATAATCCACCAAATATTACTCCCCACAATGATACTAAATCAGAACAAGCATAAAACTTTCCACATTGACTACATTTTTGAGGAGCTCTGTTTCCTAAATTAATTCTTTTTATTAAGCTTATACGACTATTACAATAGGGGCATTTATCTATATTTTTCATTTTTTAGCTCCTTCTTAAATCAAAATTAAATTCTCGTATATTTGATTCATGTCAATTCATTCACCAATTTCCTCTTTTTATTTCCTTCTGCCCAAGGCTTTATTAATTATTCTACTGTCCATAGCCAATCAACAGTTTTGGCTTACTTAATTTAAAATCATATCTACAAAACAATCAACTTTTTAATTTTTTCTTAAGAAATACTAAAACTGCTCCTATCACAGCTATCCCCAATACAATAATAATTATTATCTTTGTTAACTTTGTATTATGACTATCTATCTCATCGTTCTTCTCTTTATTGCTTGCATTAACAGTTGCATGTATTTTAGTCTTGTCATTTTGGATAGTAATTTGCTCTTTTCCATTATTCTTATCACTTTTTTTATCTTGGTTTAAGATAGTATCTTCATTTTGTTTTACAGTACTAATAAACCCTTCTACATAAGCATTCTGTGGATTATTGTAGCCATATAAAATAATATCACTTATACATATATCTTCATAAGTACTACCTTTTTCAGCTTCTAATATCGTTAATTTTATTTTACTTATATTAGAATAACTTTCTCCATTACCTTGGTAAATATCTACATAATCTACTTGTCCAAAGTCTTCAACATTTCTATTTAACAATTTTTCTTTTGTAATTATTTGATACTCATTGTTAGAATCATCCATACCATATAACTCTACTTTTATCTTTTTAATAATCCCATTCTTTAAATATATATCTTTATTAGCTATATATCCGTTTTTAATCCCTATTTCTAATAATTCTGTTTCTGGTTCTAGTAATATTTCAATGTTTTCACCAATACCAATACCTTTTTTCCCTTCTACCCATGCAGTATTAGTATCTTTATCAAATAGATTTGATGGCTTATAAGTATATTTCCCTTCATCCTTTAGAACCGAAGATACAATAACCTCAGCAATTGCATCATTGTTGAGTACATATTTTTTATCCTTTATAAAGTTTTGCCTATTATATTCAATAGACAGTTTCTTAACTATGTTAAAGTCAATATTTTTTTTAACATATTCAAAATATCCTTTACTTTTATCAAATGAAAACTCAGGAATATTCATAGTTATCCCTTCACATTGATTTACTATATTACGGTAATCAACTAGTAATTTAAATTCTTTTACTTTTCCATTACCCCAATTAGAGGCAGGCGTAAAATCATAATTAAAGCTTTCATTAGAAAGAGAAATATCAAACGAACCTTCTTCTGCAAAAAGTTCTGTTACATATTCAGGCTTTATTGAATACGATATTATTAATGTTTTTTCTTCATTTTCTTCAAATGATAGTTTAGCTATATAATTATTGATACACTGCAGGTCATATAGTCTATCAGATTCAAGTGCTTCTTGTTTAAGCTGATATTCTAACTCTTTGCTGCCATCAAACATTTTTATATTTTTTAAGTATATTTCATCATAAGTATCATAACCTTGGGTTTTTAATTTTATAGGAAAAGCATATATAACATTTTGACTAGAACCCTTATTTAATAGTTTATAAGTTACTTTTACATCAATGTAGGACTCATTGATATATACCTCTAAGAACTCAGAATTTAATTGTATATCATCTACATCTATAAAGTGTATATTGCCCCCTTGGGCGACTCCATTCCATTCTATTGGACCACCATTTGCAAAAGCTTGTAATTTGAATATTATCAAGCCGATAAATATTGTTATTATATATTTCTTCAATAAGTTTGTCATTTTAGTCTATCCCCTTATACTAACAAATTTCTTAATTTTACTAAAATTATATCCTAATACTTTAAAATATCCTTAGTTCAGCAATACATGTATCATCATACTTATCCCCATTATAAACTTCCAATATTGTAATTCTAATAAAATCACTTTCTCGTCTTTCAAAATCAACTCGTTGCAACATAAATGGATAATTATTTTTCAACTCTTTATCAATACTATATCCATCTGAAAATTCTATTCTTATTTTTTTAACACGATTATTTGCATAATACAATTCTTTCTTTCCTGAATAGCCATTAAGAATGTCAATACCATGTATCCCTCTAATTTCATCGAACTTTATGTCTATCCACTCGCCAATTCCTTCTTTTTTGTTTCCTTCTGCCCAAGAAGTCTTCATATCAAAATCAAAAGCTAATTCTATAGGGTATTTTTCAAGATATGACGAGCTAGTTATGCTTTTATAATCTTTAACATACCCTAGTTCAATAATATCATTGATTATATAAGTATCATCTATAGCCTCAAGGCAGAATCTATATATCCAATAATCTTCTTCTGATTCTTCATATAACTGCACTTCTGCTATTACTTCTTGTACGTTTTCATTTATTATTTCTACTCTTGATTTATCTTTAATTTCAAAAGCCATCTCTCCATCTGCTCCATTAAGCACACCAATACTGCCTTTGTAATTAAGTATTCCGTATTTTTGAAGTTGTTCTTCTATTATTGTTTTATTATAATAGCAACTCATATTATATGTAACATTCTCAAATCCACCATCAACTTTAATAATTGGTACTTTTTCAACTGTTGTACCAATAATTGGTTTATCATCACTGTTATTAAATTTATCATAAATATTATCAATTGTTTTGATTTTAGCTTCAGTTGCATTTATTAAAAACTGTTTTACCTCTTCAACTTTATTGTTTATATCATTTTCTTTTGATACCTCTTCACTTTCGTTTTTTGGTACAGACGTATCTTGTATTTTGTTTTGTGCCATACAAGAACATAATAGATTGCAAATTACTAATAAAAAAATAATGTTCTTTTTCATCGTTAATCCTCTTCCTTTTTCTTATATATATAATAGGTATCTTTACTTTCTTTTGACACCATATCTGCATCTGCTTCAACAACACCTAATTCATCAGTAGTTTTTATCTTACCATCATTTCTACCAGGTTTATCATATTTGGATGAATAACTATAAGGATCCAACACTGTAAAACTATCATTCTTTTTATCATAATCACCTATAGTAATAAAATGTCCCGATCCACTAGTAAAATGTCCTTTTCCTACACTAGTGATTACCATATGTTTGTTATCAGATAATGCTTCTTTGACTTCATCTATATCTGTAGTTGTTTCAACTTCTAAATTAAAATCAGATGCTGAATCGAGAAAAAAGCTCCACGAAGTTCCACTACTTTCAGTTCTATAACCATTATCAACTGAGTATTTTGCCGTTACATCCGGAGTTATTTTTTCACCCGTTAGTGTAGAAGCAACCATCGCAAACGATGCTGGTCCACACCCTGAACTTTTTATAGTTTGTTTTTCATTCCCTGTTATTGTATATAAGTCATCTGCCCACTCTCCTTTATTTTGGGCATAATAAGTAAAATCTAGTGAATCATTAATTTCTGTGTTAGTACTTTTAAAATCATTGTTTTTAGTTTCTATTTTTTCCAATGCATTTGGTATGGTGTTAGACAAACCACATACATTTAACTTATCAGTATCTATCCAAGCTGTAGCATAACCATCTTTAACTGGATATCTCACATGGCTCCTGCTTCCTTCTTGCTCAAAAATCACTATATTATCACTTACCCATAATTCTCCTGCTTCACCATTATCTTTAGTGACTTTTATAGTTCTTGATACACTTGCATAAGTATAGTCTACATCTACTTTAACACCTACTGAAGTTGGAGACCATTTGACATTAGCACCTGCTTTTTCTGATATTTCTCTTATACCAACTTGTATATGCCCATCTTTCACTGTAAACGTTGAACCATCACTTGCATACCCAATACCATCTTTGATATTATTCAAATTATAACTTGTTGTTTTACCATTTATGATTACCGTTGTAGTTTTGGATGTCTCATCCCATGAGACTGTACCGCCTAGTCCTTTAACAATGTCTATCAAATTTCCTGTAGTGATACCATTAGATACCATTGTATTTCCGATTTTTACATCTCCCACGGTTACATCAGCAGGTTTAATATCATTATCATTTTTTTCTTTTTTACTTGGAGGCTCTAGTACCATTAACATCTTATTTAATTCTCTTTCAGCATATTCATATGCATTTATTACGCCATTAATTTGTTTACCATACTTAGTAAATCTTTCTGATATGCTTTTTATTTCTGTACCAATTTTATCCAAATCATATTTAATATTATCTCTTTCACAAATTATATTGTCAATACAAATTTTCTGCGAATTAAATTCATTCAGAAGATTATCAGTACTTTCAGCTAAATTATTAGACTTTTTTATTGGTTCCTCTAATGCTTTAATATCTATTTTTATATTAGTCATATCTTTCCTCCTTATTAAGCTATACCTATAATACTAATTTCATATAGATATTTCTACAAATCCTGACGAACGACATGATTTATGGGATGAAATGCACTTTTCTATAAAAAAACTAAAAAAAGTTGATTCCCATAATTAACAGAAATCAACTTTTTCTAATTCTAATAATATATTATGTATTACTAAACTTAACCCTTACAATAGATCACCTGCAGCTTTAATTTTAACCCGATTCGTATTTCCAGGATAATATGCCAGTGGAGTATCTTCTATCTCAATAATCTCTATGGTTTCACGTATTGCTCCTGAATCAACCGCCATTTCTATAGCTTCTTCTTTAGCCTTATTCAACGCATCTTCTCTTTTAATCTCCTCATAATTTATTAGTTTCTCATAAGTACTACTGACTCTGGAAATTGCTGATCCGATTGCATTGGCTATGCCAAAATGTTCTGGTCTTGCAACGGTATTAGTGCCTTCTAATTCATCAGGGATTATAATGGAACCACCACCTACCATAACAACTTCTATATCTTTATTAGAAGTTTTCATGATATCAATGCCTTCTTCTACCATTGATTTTATCTGCATCATAGCATTCTCTGCAAAATCCTTGTCAAGCTTTTCTACTTTTGTTTTATCTCCTACTTCAACCATACCAAGACATACAGCAATATCTGTAGCTGTTATGATATCTCCTCCAAAAACTAACGCTTTGTCAGTTATTTCATAACCTACGCTATCTGGACCAACCGTAACTGTTCCATCTTCTTGTTGTCTAACGATAGAACCTCCACCTAATCCTATAGATATAACATCAGGCATTCTAAAATTAGTACGTACACCGCCAATTGTTACCGCAACACTTGATTCTCTAGGGAATCCATTATGTATCACACCTAAATCTGTGGTTGTACCTCCCACATCAATCACGACAGCATCTTGCAAGTTACTTAAATAACTAGCTCCACGTATAGAATTCGTAGGACCACATGCAATAGTCAATATAGGATATTTTCTTGCATGGTCTATTGTCATTAATGTTCCGTCATTTTGGGATAAATATATCTTAGCATCAGTGACTCCTTCATTTTCCAAGCTACGAGCAAATCCATCTGTAAAACGTTCTGCCACCTTATATAGAGACGCATTCAAGATAGTTGCATTTTCTCTTTCAATCAATCCCATAGAACCAATCTCACTGGAAATAGATATATGTACATCATCACCCATAACTTTTCTACAAAGTTTTGCAGCTGCAAGTTCATGTTCATTACGAACAGTAGAAAATACACAGGAAATAGCTATTGATTTTACTTTTCCCTTCATCTTCTCAAAAAATGACTTTGCTTCATTTTCATCAAATGGCGCTAGTTCTTTTCCGTCGTATTCAAATCCACCTTTTACAATAATTGTATCAACGGCAATCTTTTTTATATCATTCTCCCAATCTACCATAGCTGGTATACCAAGGGTTGCAGGAGCTCCGATTCTCATAAAACCGATAGGAGCTAAATTTTTTCGTTCAACTATAGCGTTTGTACACTGGGTTGTACCTAACATTGCTTGATGAATGTCTTTTCTATCAACACCAGATATTTCTAATACGCTTTTTAAAGCACCTGAAATTCCATCGTGAATATCCTCTGTTGTAGGATGTTTTATTTCTGCCACTATATTCAAGTTTTCATCTATTAATACTGCATCTGTATTGGTCCCACCTACATCAATACCTAATTTATACATTTATACTACTTCCTTTCACCCGTTCTTCTAGAGGAATATAATCAGTATCACAGCCAAAGTAACCAGGTCCAACTAATTCTAGACCTGCTTGGGTTCTCCACATCTCAAAACACTTAAGCCCTACAACCAGTACACGTTTCCCATACTTTATAGCATCTGTGGTCACTGGAATAAATGTTTCTGTATCTACTATACAGATTAAATCTGGTGTTGTAGCCAACAATTCTCCATCTACTTCAGCTGTCAAATTCTCATTCTGGAAAGTTACTGAGGCATTCTTTCCCTTATATTCTCCAATACCCTCTAAGACTACATTACCAAAATTAAAGGCACCTTTTGTTTCACGAAGTACATCTACAATTTTACCTTTGAACAACTTAAAACCTTCAGTAGATCTTAGGAAGTTCTGTTCAGGTGTTTCCTCATTACAGTCTTTTACCTTACGAATGGCTTCTCCGAGTTTCTGACTTCTGGTAACGATATTCTTGACTGCATATTTTTTCAATGTGGCACCATCTACACAAAAAAGTGAAACAGAAACGGAACCTCCACAGCTCATTGTTACGGCTCTTGCCAGTTCTTCTGTCCATTTATTGGTAATGGTGTTAAAGATAGCGCAATTTCCTTTTTCGTCTGTTAATGCCATAGGTGTGGCTTTAACCCCTCCTATGGTGAACGTAACCATCTGTAACTCTGGAAAAGCTCTTCCCATACCGTCAGCATCTACCATAGGAAGTCCTAATCTAGCACAAGCTGCAATAGGAAGCATACTATTTACTCCACCAGCCTCAATTGGCATGAAAGCATATATCTCCTTACCATAAAATTTGGACACCATATCATATAAGGTCTTATACTCGTTTCCTCCAACACCTTTTTCACCAAGAATAGTTGGCGCACCCATCATAGCAATAGGAACAATAAGTGCATCATCTGGTATCTCTTCAGGGTCCAACAGTGTTACTTCTCCACATTCCTGCACAGCCCCCATGGCTATCAGCTTCCCTATATAAGGGTCTCCACCTCCTCCTGCTCCTAGTAATGCGGCTCCTAGTGCGATGTCTTCTATCTCTGGTAATCCAATTTTTCGCATTTACATACAACTCCTTTCAACTATCAAACTCTCAACTTAATGTAAAGATTACAACTGTTAATTTCTAATATTTATTTCTCTGGTAATATTTTATATAATATAATGTACACAAACATTGCCACTAAAATTCCGTTTAATGGTCCAATAAAAAATGGAATATTTAGAATCGGTAAAGCGGTTATCAATGTTGGAAAAGCAGCAAATGTACCACCTGTTATGCAGGCAATGAGTGCACCTGCTACAAAAGATATCATGCCCTTTGCTGAAACTCCTTCACGTATTTTAAAATTCTCTTTTTTCCCTCTACCTATTATCCAATAATCAGCAATCAGAGTACCTACAAGAGCAGGAACCAAAGCTGATAATAAGCTTAAAAAGGAAGTAAGTTGATTCAATACTCCAATTACAGCCAATAAAGTTCCAACTCCACCTGCTACGGCTGTTGTAATTTTGAACTTGCTCTCATCAAATCCCAACAGATTGGATAGAGACAGTCCTCCACTGTAAGCATTTGTAATATTAGTCGTCCAGGTTGCCAATACCAAAGCTACCAAACCTATAGCTGGTACACCTACAGTAGTCAGTACTGTACTTATATCGTATTGACCAGTTACAATACTCATTAATGCGCCAATCAAAAGCATGATTAAGCCTGCTGGCAGAACTCCTAATATTGAGGATTTTATAACATCTTTCCTACTTTTTGCAAAACGACAATAATCACTGCTGATGGCTCCACCAACTGCAAAAGTTGCAACAACAAGACTTATTCCACTCATTAGAGTAATGGGCGTCGCTGGTGTATAATCAGCAATAACCGTAGCACCATCAAACTGTACCATTGCAGCCCAAACTCCATAGCCACATACGATTAATAACAAAGGAACAGCCAGATAATTCAGCCACTTCAACCCTTTAAATCCATAACAAGCGGTAACTAACATTATCGTTCCCCACAAGATCGAAGATATCCATACAGGTATTTGAATTCCTATCATTGAAGCTAACATTGAAGAAAAAGAAGCTCCACATACAGCTGATTGAATTCCAAACCATCCGATACAGGCAATTGCCAACACACTGCTAATTACATATTTGGCCCCTTTTTCACCTAAAGCTCCCGAAGCCATGACAGCTGTTGGTAAACCAGTGTCACATCCTTGCATACCCATAAAACTCATGTAAAAGCAAATAATTCCATAACCAATTAATATAGCTATAACAACATTACCTAATGATAAACCGTTACCTAGAAGACCTCCAACCATTAAGCATGGTACACAGATCATTGATCCGATCCATACTATGGCAATAGACTGCCAACTTTGACGTTGCTCTTGTTTAACTTCAAATCCAGTACTCTTTTCGTTCATATTAAAACTCCTTTCATATAATCCATAATTTTCATGTGGCCCTATACGATTAAATTTATAATAACCAACGAAAAAACTGTTGATTTTCAAACCTATTACCTAATTATATAGATTTCATATTTATCTGTAATTATCTGAAAGGCAAAAAAAAATAGCTGATTATTGTCCCATTGTACAATAACCAACTAAAAGGATTCTCTATTTTCATGTCCTGCTAAGAAAGTTTTGATTTATTTTTCAAAAGTCTTCTAAGAGCAACTGCTTTATATAGATCATAAGACTCTGGCATCTTATCTATATGAAAATTAAACTTTTCATTCAATTTTTTAATTCGATATTTTATAGTATTTTTGTGGAGAAATAATTTTTCTGCTGTTTTGGATACATTTAATCCAGAATCCAACATAAAAATTTCAAGTGTAGTATATAATTCCTTTCTTTGTTCTTTCCCACTTTTTTCAATAGGCGACAACAAATGTAAGGTCTCTTTTATACTATCTTCTCCTTTGTCTATTACATCTTGGCATTTTTTTGCAAATTGTAATTCTTGGAGAGTAATTGAGCACTTATTAGGATAAATACATCTTGCCTGTTGCAAATAATTACTGCACATTATGTAAGCACTTCTTACTTCTCTAGTATTTTCTAGAGCGAAATTACTTACTAAAATGATTTTCTCTTCAAAATCCTCTAATTCATATAGAAGACATTCTGTTATCATTTCGCAGGAGTTCTTTACCTTCGCCTTACCTAAGAATATGACGAAGCAGTCATTATAATTACCAACCAAACTGACTTCAAAGAATTTTTCAATTACTGTCTTTGTCTTTTCCTTGAGATATTGATTTATCTTATTTATTTGCCCACTATCAGATATAGTTTTATCTTGTTTAACAATAAGAAGATGCTGTATTGCTCTAACATCTATATGGAATATTTCAGCAAGTCTTCTCATTTTCATAGGTTCATCATTTAGAATAGCCCTTATCAATTCTTCTGTTCCAATGTTTCCATGTCCTTGGCTCCATATATTTATGAAGAGCTGTACAACTTCTGCAGCTTGTCTACAGATTTCCTCTGATAATATACCGTCTTCTTTTACAATAATTAAATATAGATATGATGTTTTTTCACTTTTTATACTATGACTACAGATACAGATATCACGATTGATAAATACAGAATCAGGCTCTTTAGGTATCCTTGTATAATCATTACCATAATATTTTCCTATATCAGTGAGCTTTACATTGCTGATTCTAGGCCAGTTTGCCATATTCATGCTGACGAAATCATAGTCCGTCAAATAAAGGGAGCAAGTCATCCTATCACTCAACATCCTAAGTACTGTATCCATACTGCGTTGATGAACAGGCAACAGAGATATTCTCTCCAGCATCTCACTGACAAGATGAATATCTACTTTTTTCTCTTTTAATATAGCTTCCACCACCTCGTAGATGACTTCGCTATACCTTAGGTCCATCCTGTTTTTTGGCATGCAGATTATAGAGAATCCCAATTCATCTGCAAGTTCAATCACTTTTTTGTCAATGCATGGAAGAAAAATACCCACATAATAAAGTATCAAACCTACTTCGCCCATTTCGTGAAGACGTCTGATCACTTTATATTGTGCATCAACATCATCTTTGATATAAACAAAACCTGTAATTACTATTTCACTTCCATAGAATTTGCTATTCTTAAACAATTCGTCCTGGAGAGCTATAGGATCAGGATATTCTAGGACAGAAATGGAATCTACATTTTTATATAATCCTTTCTTTCCCGCAACTACTTCAGCATTGCTCAGTGAAGGTAAATTTAATAAGTCCGCTATTGATAAACTCATTTTTATGTCTCCTTAATATAGTCTCAACATCAATATTTATTATATATTATACCTTAAAAATAACAAATCATGTAATTAATTATAGAAAGTTGATTCCCGTGAGTAACAGAAACCAACTTTCTAATTTCAACAATGTATTAACTTTTATAACACTGGGCTATCATTCCTAGCCTTTAATCTATCCCATCGTCTATCAACTTCCTGCTGAATATCTTCTAGTAAATCTTCATATTTTGGTTTTAATAAGTGTTTAGTTCTTCCCATCATCTTGAAGAAATCTGCCATTGGGATTTTTTTATTCTTAGTCTCTGGATTGTAATTTATTGTAGTAATACCGTTTTCAATTTCATATAGAGGATGATAACAGCTGTTAACTCCTGCTTCAATTACACTTCTTTCATATCTTGGCTCATCACCCCAGTTAAGAGGACATGCTGATAATGCTTTTATGAAGGCTAAGCCATATTCTGAAGCATATTTCTGAGCCTTAGCAGCCTTCCTGATAAAATCTGTTGGCATGAATTCTGCAACTGTGGCAACATAAGGAATGTTAGTAGCTGCAAAAATCATAGGAGTATCTTTATTGTAGTTAGCCTTACCTGCTTGAGCAGGACCAACATGAGAAGTTGAAGTCTTAGCTCCTCTTGGTGATGAATAAGATAATTGATATCCTGTATTCATGTAACCACCATTATCATATTCCATTATTATCATTTTATGATTTCTAAGAGCTGCACCTAGAGCGGCTCCCATACCTATATCCAGACCACCGTCTCCACTGACCATGACAAATGTGAAATCTTCACCTTCTGGTATCTCTCCTCTTTTTTGTTTTTGATGGAACATCTCTACAACACCTGAAAGAGTAGCTCCACCATTTTGGAATAGATTGTGGATATAACTTACTTTAAAAGCTGTTTGTGGATAAGGAGTTGTTACAACCATACCACATCCTGTCTGGAACAATAATACTACATTACCTTCAATACCTTTTAATAATAGATTAACATTAACAGGAATACCACAGCCTGGACATGCTCCTGAACCTGGCCCCCATCTTTTTGGCATTTTGGTAGCTACCTTAGGCACACCACCTTTTGCAATGAATCTTCCTGTTTCTTCATCTTTAGTTACAGTAACTACCCCTGGAGATGATTCCTCTTTAGTTATAGGCTTGAATAACTGCTTAGGTTCATAACTCTCATCACCTTTATAGTTACCATAATAATCAAATCTATTTTCTACTTTTTGACTCTTAGCTATGTCAAGGGCTCTATTTAACATCTCTATGGCATCTTCTATATAGAAATCTTTTCCACTAAGTCCATAAACCAGTGTTGCAACTTCAATATTTGATTTATGATCTTGTAAAGTAGCCTTTAACTCTATTGACAGATTACCACCATTAGCACCATAACTATCTTGTCTATCAGCTACAACTATAGCTTTTGTATTCTTGACCATTTCATATATTTCATCTTGATACCAAGGTCTAAGTGCATTGACTGCGAATACACCAACTTTTTTACCTTCTTTTCTTAATTCATCAACTGCTAGAATTGCAGTATCATAACTTGAGCCTATTATGAATAGAGCAGCTTCTGCATCTTCCATTTTATAGCCTTCAACTACATTATAAGTTCTACCAGATAATTCACCATATTCTTTTAAGACGTCTTTGATGACACCTCTAGCTTCATTCATGGCTTCATGAAGTTGGAATTTATTGTTTATCAAGTCTGGCTCATTCATATAAGAACCCATAGTTACTGGTTTATCAGGGTCCAACAGATGAAAGTCTGGCTCATATTTTCCTACGAAACCCTGAACATCTTCATCTTTTGCAAAAACCTTTGCTCTTCTTTTTTGATGACTGGTGAAGAATCCGTCAAAAGCAACTATTACAGGTAATTTAACTTTTTCAGCAATCTTGAGAGCACATATATTCATGTCATATACTCTCTGAGGGTCTTTTGCAAAGAGAATCACCCATCCTGCATTTAGAGTATACATAATATCACTATGGTCACCTTTTATAGAAAGAGGACCAGATACCGTACGACATACTACATTAAGTACCATGGGAAGTCTAGTACCTGACTGTACAGGTAATTGCTCTAAAGCATATAGCAAACCATTAGCTGATGTAGCATTGAAAACACGTCCGCCACCAGCTGTAGCTCCATAACAGATACCAGCTGCTCCATGCTCTCCATCACCTGGTATCATCATTACGTCATGTTCTCCTTCTGCTTTTAACAGATCCAAGTGTTCTGCTATCTTGGTTGATGGAGTAATTGGATAATAACCCATTATATGATAATTTATTTGTTTAGCCGCATAAGCCGCCAGCTCATTCCCACTATCAAAAACAATCTTTTGTTCTACCATTATTAATCCTCCTCTACTTTCTAATTTCCGCTCTCAGTATTGACAATTGAATTAGCGCCAGTATCCTGAAATTCCATCTGATCCACAATCAAGTCTTTATTTCTGACATGTAATTTACTGATATCATAATCTCTTTCTAATTCAGCTGTCAATGCCGCTGTTGGACAGATTTCTACACATCTAAGGCAGCCTTTGCAATGATGATAATCCAATCCTTTATTGACCATTGCAGGTTTTCCTTTGTATTCTCCTTCAACAAATTGGAATACCATATCTGGACATGTAGTATCACATAGACCACAGTGTATACATTTTTCTACATGGAATATAGGAACATAACCTTGCCTGCTGGCAGATAAGTCGTTAGTCACTGTACTACCAGGTATAGTATTGACACCACCTATAGGAGCATTAGCATAACCCCAATCTCTTTTTACTTCTTTATATTCTTGATATGGGTATTTACCATCATCATCATATTTTGTGACTGTAATTTCTTCATAACCTCTTTTAACTCCAGCCAAGTTACCTTCCAATGCAGCTGGATATTTCTTACCTATAGTCTCCTTTACTACTTGTTCCAAAGATTCCAATGAAATGAAACCTGTAGCTTTTCCTATTGCTCCTAACAATACCATATTGATTCTTGTATGTTCTTCTAATGCTATTTTGAGAGCATCTACACATATTAAGGTTCCGGCATGCATTTTCAATCTATCTCTTATAACGTCCGGCTCGTCATTTGTGTTCACTACAACCATAGTATTTTCATCCACACCAGCCATTACTGGTATCTTTCCAGCTAGATTCTCATGGAATATACCTAATACATGAGGTTTCTCTATTGGACTGTTGATTCTTATTTCCATATTTGGATCACAATATCTAATAAATGCTTTAACTGGTGTTCCTTTTTTTTCAGAACCATAACTTGCGAAGTTAGAGCTATTAAGGTCAAGATATAGAGCACCTAACTCACCTAAAATTTTACCAATAAGATTGGCTCCCAGACCTCCAATACTCTCAAGCCTAATCTCATAAAAACCATGTTCATTTGTAACAGGTAGATTTACACTCATCTTCTTTCCTCCTTTTATGTGTTAAAAATCAATAGTAAAATTACTAAATTTATCCTTTGACAATCATTATAACATAATAATAATTATTATCAAGTACTTACTATCTAATTTTATGTTATTTTTTCACACTCATACCACTTTCAGTATAAGTAAAAATATAACGGAATATACCAATTATTTATTTTAAATACCTTAGTGAAATTAATTTTCTCTTATTAATATTTCATAAAAAAAATCATAATATCACTAACTTCCTCAAAGAAGTAAAATGATATTATGATTTTTTTATTTTCCATATGTTTTAGAAGCCTTTATCATTGCTTTTATATTTTCTGCTGGTGTTTCTCTTGGAATTTCACAGCCACCACTTAATATGAGTCTACCTTGTAATCCAACATCTTTAATGCATTTTATACTCTCGTTATATACCTTTTCCAGATTACCTTGAAGCATTGTTTCTACAGGCGCAACATTTCCTGTAAGGCATACGTTATCTTTTACAATCTCTTTAGCTTTTATAAAAGGTACTTGGGTATCGACTTCTAAAGAATCTGCACCTGTATCCACCATTAAATCTAGAATATGATTAGTATCTCCACACACATGCAAAAAAACAGGAATAGAATTCTTCTTCAATTCAGTAATTGCATGTTTGACAAAGGGAAATGCAAATTTTTGATATAATTCACGTCCTATCAATCCAGATGTTGAATCTCCAAATGTTAAACCATGAGCTCCTGCTTCTGCAGCAGCTTTACCATATTTAATCAGCGTCTCAGTACAAATTTCAAGTAAATCCATAACAAATTTCTCATCATCATACATATCCATGAAAATCTGCTCTTCTCCTCTAACGGCAGATGCTAAAGAAAAAGGACCAGAATCAATATTTGTTTTTATAAAGAAATCATCTTTTAGTACATCTCTTGCTATTTTAGTAGCCCCAAGAATTACAGGTATCCTTGCTGATTTTTTAGTATCTACTTTTATAAGTTTTGTAAGATCCTTGGTATCTCCAAGAATTCTTTTCACTACTTGGGGTGGCTCATCATATGGTAAATGTATATTACACCCCCACGCTTCTGCCAAGATAGAATTATCTGTTGTAAGATGTATTCCATCATAATTATAAAATTTTGCAGTTACAATTTGTGACTCTGCCATTTTTTCTGGATTGCTTGAATAAATTGAATGAGGTATACCACTTATCTTTAGAGAATGTTGTATAATCAAAGGAATAACAGGCACTCTATCTATTTTTTCTCCTGCTATTGCACCCATTGTTCTTTCATATGAATTCATCGTTCCACACCTTTCACGTTTTTAGTTTCCTTAGTAAAACTTTCCTGAAATCATTTCAGCAATCAAGGATTTATTTTCCCTAGATTCATCATAATTTTTAACTGCTATACCTGTGCAAATAAGATCAATAACATATAGCTGAGATATTTTAGAAACTAAAGTTCCTCCATCCAAAGGATTTTCTTTTGCAGAAGTCATAAGTACAAGATCTGAATATTTAGTTAGTGGGGACTTGATATAATTAGTAATAGAAATAATATATGCTCCTTTCTTCTTAGCCACACTCACAGCATCAACAATATCTTTAGTGCTCCCCGTTAAGCTTATAGCAATAATAACGGTTTCCTTAGTGACAGAACAAGCTCTCATAACTTGGAAATGAGCATCAGTGAACACATTAATATTTTTTCCTATCCTCAAAAATCTACTCTTCATATCTAGTCCACATATACCCGACAGTCCTACACCAAAGACGATAACATCTCTAGCCATATCAATCTTATCTATAGCTTGTTGTAATAAATTCATATCTACCAAATCATAAGTATCATTAATAGCTTGTATCATATTATTTTTAATCTTATTAATGTAAGTGTCCTGATTTTCCACATCATTCATTACTGACAACTCTTGTGCTACAGCAAATTTCAATTCTTGATAACCTTTGAATCCTAATTTTCTACAATACCTCAAAACAGTAGCTTCTCCAACATTACAAACCTCTGCCATCTCTGTTAAAGAATGATAAATAACCTTATCATAATTATTTTTAATATACTCATAAAGTTTATTTTCTGATTTTGTATAATTAATCTTATGTTGTTCCATCAACAGAGAAATCTTCGTTTTATTTACATTCATCTTATCCAAACCAATCACCTCATTGAATTTTTTTTACTATCCACTATACCTCATTAACATAACTTATTACTTGAATACTTCATGACCCAATTATATACTGCCCCTAATAAATTAGAATCGTTTCCTCTAGAAGCAGGTTTTATGACTAAATGCTCTCTGAATGAAGGCATTATAAGCTTAGATAGTTCACTGGAAATCTTTTTTGTAAGGTATTCACCTTGTTCTGAGATTCCACCCCCAATAATTATAAGTTCAGGATTAAAAATATGAACAATAGATTTTAACCCAAGTGCTACATCCCTTACCCAAATATTCAAAACAGAATTTGCCTTAATATTATCCTCTTTGACGAATTGAAAAAAATCTTTTAAATCAATTGAAAAACCATATTCTTTTTTTATGAGATTTGATAAAGCTTTACTGGAAGCATATTGTTCATAGCATCCCTTGCTCCCACAACTACACTTTTTACCGTTAGGATATAGATTCAAATGACCAAATTCACCAGCTAGAAAATTTGCACCATAGTATACTTTACCATGAGATATAATTGCCCCACCGATACCAGTTCCTAATGTCATACATATGAAATCAGAATACCCTACTGCAACACCTTTCCAATACTCTCCTAATGCTGCACAATTAACATCATTTTCAACAATTACAGGTAACTGTACCGACTCTTCAATAATCTCTTTTATCTTTAAACCTGTATATCTTGGAATTGTATCTACAGCAAATACAACATGTCCCTTTTCACTGTTGATCTGTCCGGCAGTACTGATTGAAACTCCCTTTATATCATAGGATTTTCTTAAAATCTTAATCTGTGCTATTACTCTCTCTATTATATTTAATCCCCCACTAATAGCTTTTGTAGCCATCTGGGATTTAAATAATATATGTCCATCATCTGTTAAAACTCCAAACTTTATATTTGTTCCACCTATATCAAATGCACATATTTTCATAATCTAACTCCTATCAATATGTAATAATCATTAAAACCTGTTATTACGCTCTATTGAGTAATCTGTTTCATAAATTGCTCCGTGATATATTTTGGTCTTGTAATTGCACTACCTACTACAACAGCATATGCACCTATGTCAATTGCTCTTTTTGCTTTTTCAGGTGTATCAAAATTCCCTTCTGCTATTATAGGAATCTTGATGACCTCAACTAATTCTCTAAGCACATCAGATGCTCTATCATGTTTGGTATAATCAGTGTATCCTACTAAGGTAATTGCAACTATATCAGCTCCATACTTTTCAGCATTCAATGCTTCATCTAGATTTGAAACATCTGCCATAAATAGCTGACAGGGATATTTTTGTTTGATACACTTTATAAATTCTTCAATAGATTTACCATCTGGTCGTTCTCGGCTTGTTCCATCAAATGCTATGATATCAACACCTTCATTATATAATTTATCAATTTCTTCTATTGTTGGTGTTATCACAACTTCGCTATTGTCATAAGATTTTTTTATAATACCTATAATCGGTAAGTCAACTTCCTTCTTTATTGCTTTAATATCTTCAATTGTATTAGCTCTTATACCAGAAGCACCTCCTAACATAGCCGCTAATGCCATTTTTGACATAATAAATGAGCTATGTAATGGTTCATCCTTTAGAGCTTGACAAGAAACAATTAAAGCACCTCTATCAATACCTTTTATCTTCATTATAAATCTCACCCTTTTATAAAATATTCAATATGACTAAACCTCATCTATTAACTTACATAACTTATAATTAGAGATTATTTTACTACTGAATCTCTAAAGTTTACATAATGTATTAGTTAATATTGATATTTGATCTAATATACATTTTAATTCTAATATACTGTATTTTAATTATATGCATTTGATAGTAATTTGTCAATATTAAATTTAATTTTGATATTTAACTTTCATTTTCTCCATATAAAATATTCTTTAATTACACATAGATTTTATTGCATAAAAAAATCATTGTATCACTTACCGATTCCACACAATCTAAGTAAGTGATACAATGATTTTCATTAATCTCAAGACATTATTTCTTTAATGACATCTTCCAAGACATTTTCATCTAATAAAGGACTTTTTCTTTTTGCTTTTGTCCCTCTTGGAACTTCTGAACTGTTTGATATATTTTCATCCCTGTTCCTACTAACCCTAGGATAGTTTGAAATATCGTATATACCTTTTTTGCCTTTTTTATAAATTTTTTTGTTTTCTTTATTTTCACTATAACCTTCATTAGCAATCTTAACCCCATTCATAACGATTTCCAATTCATTATCCAGATGGTTGCACAGATAAATTGCAGCAATTTCCTTTTTATCTTCTAACCGGCATATCATTCTGACTCCAAGTAGTACTAATCCAAGTACTAAACCTACTATACCACATATTAAAACATTAGGTAAATTATTTATATTTATTTTATTCAACAATGCTATTTCCAGAAAAGTAAATGTAAGACCAATAAGTATTGTAAAATAAAGTGTATTGATAGCAATATCCTCCAATATACTAATAGGTATCTTATTTATTTTAATATCGTACAGATTCTTTTCAATAAAAATTTTTGTATTTAGTGGCTTAGTTCCCGAAACAACCCTATGTCTATATTTATGTTCAATCATCATGACATCCTTGTCCATAAATCTACCATCAATAGTCTTTAGAATTCCATTATATTTATTATTAGCCGATAAACAGCTAAATACACCTATAATAAAAATAAAAAATAATATTGAGCATACTATTAAATTAATTGTATCAAACATAACAAACTCCCCTTCCAATTATTTACAATTATTATACATCAATATTGCAATTTTTGGAAGAGTTATTTGGAAATTATTTACAATTTATAAAATTTCAATCATTCCTTCAATTATTTTCGTTGAATTATCAGCAGCAATCATAGTAAATTCTGCAAAATTAGTTTCTGCTGAATTATCTGCTTTATCTGATATGGACCTTATAACAACAAATGGCACATTATTAAGATGGCAAACATGAGCTATAGATGCACCTTCCATCTCAGTACAGAATCCTCCAAAATTATCTAGTAGTCTTTTTTTCACTTCCATATCTGAAACAAATTGGTCTCCACTGACGATTCTCTCAACAAAAACATTATGGTCAGTAATCTTATTCTTACTTGCTTTACTTGCAAGTTCAATCAACTTTTCATCTGCTTTGAAACAGCTTACATCCATTCTTGGTATCTCACCAAGCTTATACCCGAATCCTGTAGCATCCATATCATGTTGAAGAGCATCACTTGAAATAACTATATCAGCAATATTCAAATCATTACTGACAGCACCAGCTACTCCTGTATTGATTATCATATCTACATTGAATTTATCAATCATTATCTGGGTACACACTGCTGCATTGACTTTTCCAATACCACATCTAACAACTACTACATCTTTGTCAAAGATCTTACCTATGTAAAATTCTAGACTTGCACAATGTTCAACTTGATCAATAACCATTTTTTCTTGTAATGCTGCTACTTCTTCTTCCATAGCACCTATAATTCCTACAACGCTCATTATTTTCCTCCTAGATCATATATATATTTATCGCTTATAAATAGCAAAAAGTGTTCACATATATAATTATCTCATAGTACCAATAATTTGTGAACACTAATTTTTTAAATATTGCTATATTAAATTTTAAAATTGAATATTATGTAACATTTATATAATCCTTATATTACATTTTAACAAATTTTTCATTTAACTCTCTATGAACCATAATCCCTTGATGATTCATATTAAGCTGATAAGCTTCTTGCAAGTATTTTAATCCACTGTTGATTTTGCCTATTCCTAATTCTCCAAGCCCCATCAAATATAGACAATGGACTCTGTTCTTAACATTCAAATCATCTTCAAACACAAGGAAATCTGGTAGGGAAACAGCAAAATAATCTATCTTCTTGTTATCATAAATATGATTTTCACCATAATCGAATAGTTTGTTGAACATTCCTTTTGCTTCACTGACTCTATTTAACTTAGATAGAGCTAACCCTTGATAGAACATCATATCAGCAGGCTGGTCATTATAATACATAGCATCCGTAGGCTCATCTATTCCATAAGAAGCTTTCTCATAACATTCTACCGCTTTACTTTCTTCACCAATAAGTTCATAAGCCATTCCCATAAAATAGTAAATATCATTTTCAGCTGCTGCTGGAAGTTTACCTTCACCAAGATTATGAGGATATACTGTACACTCTTCTAATAACTTGATAGCTTTCTCAGCTTTATTATCAACTATAGCTTCCTTGGCAAGTTCAATACGGCAACGTTTGTACTGGGTAGTTACTTTTCCTTCGCCACCCTCCCAAGGATGGAATTTTCTATTAGCTATAAGTTCCAATGCCTTATTATAATCACCAATGTTATTATATAAGGTAATGTATTCAATAAATAGATCATCTCTCTTTTCTACAGTTTCCATATGTTCTTCAAGGAAAGTTAATCTTTCTTTATAAGGTCTTTGCAGTTTTTTATACAGTTGGTCAAGTTCAAAAAGCACTCTTGCATCAGTTTGATCCAAGTCAAATGCTTTTTCCAAATAGAATAGCCCCTTCTTGGTATCATCATTCTTATTAACATAAGCTAATGCTAGGTTCCTACTGGCTATTGCAAAGGTATTGTCTTTTTCAATACTTGCTTCCCATAATTTTATTGCTTTTTGATACTGTTTTTTATCATATAACAGGTTAGCCAGATAATAAGGTGCCTTGGAATCTTTATCATTGATGTACATAGCTTCTGCTAACACCAAAATAGACTCTAACCTATTAGGGAAACAATAATCTGGTTTAACAGCCGCAGCCTTCTCATAAGCTTCTACAGCCTTATCCTTATCATAAGCTCTCATATAATAATATCCCATGTAATAATTAATCAATGGATAACTATCTTCTCCTTCATCATACAAGGATAAAATATCTATGGCATCTTTATAGAGACCTCCATTACCATAATCAATAGCAAGTTCAAGATAATTATGATTATATCCTCTTAATAGATCATTTAATCTTTTGAAATACTTATCTGCCAGCTCTTTATTACCAAGGATAGTATAATTTTTATATAATTCATATACAGCTCCAAAATCTATAGGGTCAATATCTATAGTTTCCAATGCCAGTTTTACACTGGATTCATTACGTCCTAAAATTCTTAGGATAGAAGATTTTAGATTACGTGCTTTAGTGCTATGATAATTTCTTACAATAGATTTATCTATATGTTCTAATCCTAGTTCCCATTCTTGATTAATACAATTGATACAAGCAATTTCATAGTAACCGCTGTCTTGCCAAGCACTACTCCATACACTCTTATAGAATGCATCATAAGCTTCACTATATCTTCCTTGTTTTTTTAATGTTAATCCTAGATTATAATATGGTTCACTGTCATAAGGGTTTGGATTCTTTGCCGTTACAGTTTCTATTGCTTTTCTAAAATATTTCTCACTCTCTTCAAAATTACCTCGTCTGTACATAAGCAGTCCATAAGCATTATTGTTCCTTATATCTCCTTCGTCTCTCTTAAGAGCTTCAAGATAATAATCTTCTGGTTGATATGTTGCATGGCGATATTGCTCTATATGCAAACCAGTTAAGAAAAGTTCCTCACAAGTCTTGATATCCTTTGGTTCCAATGCAGGTTTTGCAGGGTCTGGAGTCTGAAGTATCTCAGGTTTAGATGGTCTATAACTAATCAACTCCTGTCCGTTACTCTTTCTTACAATCACTTCTAATCTATATTCCTCAACTTTACTCTTTAATTCAATATTTTCTTCTATTGCAGCAACTGGAGATATTTCTTCTATTGGCTGTTCATATGTCAACTCATCATCTAGATACAAGCTCATAGTCAGCCCTTCAAAGATACTTGTTGTATATAACATAACTCTTGCTATATCTTCTTCTACCTCTAGATTCAACACAGCATCAATGGTAGCATTCTTCACTTCTCCTACTTTTTTGTAAGGCATGAAATATTGTTTGAAAGTCTTTTCTTCCTTAGGTGCTAACCATGTAAAGTCTGGTTGATTATCAGTATAGACCCCTGTCATAAGTTCAATATATGGTCCGTCTTCATCAGTTAGATTTCTATCCCATGCCTGTCCAAAATCACCATTACCCCAAGTCCATTGTTTCTTACCTGGTGAGATATGATGATCAGCTATATGAAGTATTCCTGCTTCAACCGAGAAATCATAGCCTCCCACAAAATTATAATCCGAATGATACGCCATATAGGAGGTTGGAACTTGAAGATTCTTATATCTGGATATATCCACACCTTCTGAATAATCCATCTTATAATAGACACCTGTTGCTATAGGAAATCTTGAAACATCTCTTTTACCATGGTCAAAAACTGCATGAACATCTGGAGGGAAAATTGATTTCGTATAATCATTGACTTCTACAGCCGGATTAGCCCACCATAAAAAAGTCTGAGGTACTTCTGTTCTATTATACAATTGTCCTCTTACTTCAATATAAGCTTTATCTTTATATACTGTAAAACCAGCCATTCCCTTAGTTCCATACATACGGTCGATTTCACTTACCCAACAGGTTTTGCTTCCGTCCTCATTTTCCTCTATAGTATACTCTATAGGAGAAAAAGTACTAGGTCTATGGTGTTGAGGCCAGTTAAACTCAATACCTCCAGAAACCCAAGGTCCGGCTAAACCTACCAAAGCAGGTTTTACCACATGATTATAATAAACAAAATCATAGTTATTAGTCTTATCATATGCTCTATAGATCTTACCACCCATTTCAGGCATAATCATAACCTTGATATACTCATTTTCCAAATATACCACTTCATAAGTTTTCATTACTTTTTCATCAATCAGCTCATCTGTAAAAGCAAGAGGATATATCTTACCCGAACTGCCTTGATAAACTCTTTTCTCTAGAAACAGTGGATTCTTATTAGGTTCACCCACTGGATATGTAGGTAGATCAATAGTATCTACCCAAATCTTAGCATCCATTATATTACTCATAAAAACACCTTCCTTTATATAATTTTTTTTTACATTTATCATTATCTTTCTAACTAATCAGTAATACTTATTAAACTAAGCTCTATACTGAATTCAAAATCAGTATTTGGTTCTAACTTCATGAATTTATTATTCTCGTAAACACTTTTCATACTGTCATAAAAACCATTAGAAGGTTCTAAAGCACAATTATAGTCACCTCGAAAGCCACCTTCTGTAACCCAAAATCCTAGATAAGGTAATTTTGTTGCATCATATTTTGTAACGAATTCAATTCCTTTACTGGGATAGTAAGCACCACAGATTCCATCTTCTATCTTATCCATTACATAATACTTTTCGTATCCATTACTATCAGATGATTTAACATGGTCTAGAAAAAAGCTTTTTCCTTCATATGTTTGTGTTATAGGAAAAGGATGTATACTGCCTTTTTTACCCAGAAAACTGCTATCCAGTACATTCATAACTTCCTTTGTCTCACTAGGGAATTTCAAAATCATATTTTTCTCACAATTTATCAGACAATGCATGGTATAAAAACAATCAATCACTTCTGAACCAGTATTTTTTATTTTGTAATCAATCAAAATAGTATTCTCATTAATCCTGATAGTCTTCTCATAGGTATAAGGCAATAACCTGCTTTCATATTTTAACTTAACCCTATCACCAATGATCTCATAGTCAAAACAACTACTCCATATCTCTCCATGATCTGGATACTTGATCTTCTCGGAACCAAAATCTGCAAAACCCTCATCAACACTTGGAAAACAATCGTCAAAACCAGAAGCATCATATAATGAGAAATCATCATACATATCTGGCTTCATATATTCGTCCCTCTTATTCTGAAATAATAATTCAAACTTCTTATCTTTATGATAAAATGAAGCAATCTTACCTCCCAGCTCAGGTAATATAGTACAGCTAATCAAGTTATTACTCATATGTATACTTTTTACATTCTTATAATTACTCTCATATATCTCCAGCTTTTCTTTCATGTAATCACCTGCCTTATCTTTATACTATTATTCTAATAAGTTCAGAGGATATTAGAAATATCATATATCAATCAAAAGATGGATTATATTACTTTTTTCATTGCCAAAATAATTTTATTAATGTATACTAACTACATGAATAGAATCAAGATAGAACAAGGATTCAAGAGTGAAAAACTCATTGTGATTCCCAAGCCCATTCTGAAAAAAGTTACTATTCATCCATTAATAAAACCTTTGTTTATAACAGATATAGGTTATTTTCCAGAAGCTAGACATCATTATAGAGAAAGAAAGGAAGGTTCTAATCAATACATCTTACTTTTTTGTGTTTATGGAAAGGGAAAAATAGTATATGATACAATGGACTTTACTCTAGAAAAAAATCAGTTAACCATAATAGAAGCTAATAGAAATCATGTATATTATGCTGATGAATGTGACCCATGGAGTATATACTGGATACATTTCAACGGTGACTTAAGCTGTGAATATTATAACTATATCATGAAAGAAAATGAACCTGTAATAACGGTATCACCATTGAAACACAGTAATCTGGTAAAACAATTTGAGCAGATATATCATCTCCATGAAAAAGGATATTCAATCAATAACATGATATATATCAATAAATTACTTGGTGTGTTTTTAACAAGTATTATTCATGATGGAAAAAATAACTACGGAAACAATTGTGGTGATTGTGGTTTCATCAATCAGTGTATTGAATATATGAATAAAAATATTGACAAGAAAATAACCCTGGAAGGTCTAAGTAATCACCTATTTCTTAGCAAAAACTATCTTATACATGTTTTCAAAGAAAGTACTGGTTATTCTCCTATTGATTATTTTATCCATTTGAAGATGCAGAAGGCTTGTCAACTATTGGATACCACCAACAAAAGTATAAAAGAAATATCCAAAATACTAGGTTACAAAGATCCTTATTATTTTTCTAGAGTTTTCAAGAATAATATTTCTCTATCTCCTAATAACTATCGAAATATTAAAAAAGGCTGATTAATCAATAACATCTTAGAAAGGATAGATACATATGTACGAATATCAAACATCAGGAACATGCTCTACAAAAATAACTTTTGACGTCAAGGACAACAAGGTAACTAATGTAAAATTTACTCGAGGTTGTGCTGGTAACTTATTAGGTATCAGTACCTTGATTGAAGGTATGGAAGTAGATGAGGTCATAGAGCGTTTGGATGGACTTCCTTGTGGCTCCAAATCCACATCATGTCCAGACCAATTGGCACAAGCATTAAAAGAATACAAGCAAAATAACGCTTAATATTTTTTATAGACTATCTCATAATACATTTAGAATCCTCCTACAGGAATATTCAAGTAAATGTATCTTGGGATGGTCTCTTTTTAAGTTACCAATACGTTATTTTTATCTATTTTCATCTAAATACCTTACAAGAATATCCATATTTCCATCTTATTGCCCAAATAAGCCCTAATACAATTATTTCCTTTCAGCCAAATTCCTTTATATTTCACAGTTTTCCACAGTAAAAACAAAAATTTTATACTTTATGCACAAAACACCTTGAATAATGTAAAAAAATATGCTACACTCTACCTAACTGGTAGTGACGAGATGACATCACGTTAACACCACCTTAAGGAGGAATAATATGAAAAGTATCGATACGCCAATACCTTTGTACTATAAGTTAAAACAAGAAATCATAAGAATGATTGAAGATGAAGAAGTGAATGCTGATGAACTAATACCCTCAGAACGTGACATGATGGAGAAATACGATATCAGTCGTACTACAGTTAGAAAAGCAATCGACGTATTAGTTAACGAAGGTTATTTGTACAAGATTCATGGTAAAGGCACATATGTAAAAGGTAAAAAATTCGCACAAGGATTACTAAAATTGACTAGTTGTACTGAGATGTTGAGAAGCAAAGGCTTCGATCCTATATCAAAAGTTTTGAAATATGATGTGTTCACGCCAAGTAAAAGAATAATTCATCATATGAATCTAGATAATAAGGACAAAGTGTTCTATACAGAAAGAGTTAATCTAATTGAAGGTACTCCTATCAACTACACAAAATCCTATATACCGTACAAATATGTACCTTCCATTGAAAATTTTAATTTTAATAATAACTCAATCTATAAAACCCTTTCACAGGTTTATAAAATAGAGATTATAGGAACTAACAGAACAGTAGAAGCAGTATTACCCTCCGAAGAACTTGCAAAAGCATTGGATATCAGTCTTAACCTTCCATTGCTGAAATTCAACGGCTGGGTATATGGAAAACATGATAATGACAAAATATTAGTAGAATACTTTAAAACTTATTACCGCTCTGATAGATCCAAATTCTATATGGATTTTGTTGAATAAGCAGATACTTTCCAATTTTACTAATAACTTTCGTACCAAACTCAATAATGTTTTACCCATCCCTTTGGTACGAAAGATTTTTTAAAAAGTAGAATGGAAGTTATCATAAATGTTAAAACTAATTAAAACTTATTTAATTACCAAAAAGGAGGAAGAAAATGAACTTAAAAAAGGTATTTGCAATTATGTTATGCTTAACTTTATTATTAGTGGGTTGTACAAAAACCGGTGACAACAATAATAATAACACCGACACTGATGATAAAGATACAGCAAAAGACAAAACATTCAAGGTTGCTATGGTAACAAGTGCTGGTGGACTTGGAGATCGTTCCTATAATGATTCAGCATATGAAGGACTCAAAAAAATTGAAGCAGACATGAACATGGAAATAAAAGTTGTTGAACCTGCTGATGTTTCAGAAGGTGAAAAATACTTGACTGAACTTGCAAAAGCTGGTTATGACTTAGTTTGTACACTTGAATATGGACACGCTGATATTCTTAACACAGTAGCTCCTCAATTTCCAGATACAAGATTCGCAATATTCAACATAGTAGTAGACCAACCTAATGTTACTTCTGTAATTTTCAAAGAACATGAAGGCTCTTTCTTAGCTGGTGCTCTAGCAGCTATGGTAACTACTGATGATTCCATTGATAAGACAAATGATCAAAAGATAATAAGTGCTATAGGTGGTGTTCAATCTCCTGGTATTGATAAATTTATCGTAGGATACGAAGAAGGTGCCAAATATATAGACCCTGACATCAAAGTATTAAAAGGTTATTCCAACTCATTTGGTGACCCAGCAAAAGGAAAAGAACTTGCATTAGTACAAATTGACCAAGGTTCAGATGTAGTATATCAAATAGCTGGTGGAACTGGTGAAGGTGTATTCGAAGCAGTAAAAGAGAAAAATGTTTTTGCTGTAGGTGTTGACTCTGACCAAGATTATATTGTTCCTGGCAACATTCTTACAAGTATGATGAAAAGACTTGATATGGCAATGGTCATGCTTGCAGATAAATTACAAGAGGGTACTATTGGCGATGAAAATGTTATAGAACTTGGATTAAAAGAGGGAACAGAACTTAGTCCAATGGAACACACAAAAGATATGTTAAAACCAGAATATCTCGACCAACTAGAAGAAATAAGAGAAAAAATAGTTAGTGGAGAAATTAAGGTCACTGATGTGACAAAAGAATAAAAAAAAGATATCAACTAATCCTTGCCGCAATACATTTCAAGGTTTGGAATAAGGGAAAAGGCCTTGGAATGTATTGTAGATTAGTTAATACCTGTATAAACATATAAAATCATCCAAGTTTACATCATAAATAAACGAACTCGTTATGTAAAGGAGTGAATTTCCTTGTATATCATAGAAACTAAAAATCTCACAAAAAAATTTGGAGATTTTACAGCTAATAATAAAATTAACCTCCAAGTTAAAGAGGGTGAAATCCATGCAATTGTTGGGGAAAACGGTGCTGGAAAATCAACTCTCATGAATATGTTATATGGTTTATTACAACCAACAGAAGGTGAAATATACATTAAAGGAAAACACGTATCCATAAATAATCCTCGTGATGCAATTAACCTTGGAATAGGTATGGTTCACCAACATTTCAAATTAGTACCTACATTTACAATCTTCGAAAACATCTTATTGGGTGATGAACTCACTAAAGGCATCAGAATCAATAAGAAAAAAGAAATCAAAGTTGTAAAAGAACTTATTGAGAAATATGGTTTTAATATTAATCCAAAAGATAAAATTCAAAACGTACCCATAGGAACTGAACAAAGGGTAGAAATATTGAAAATGCTTTATCGTAACGTGGATATTCTAATACTTGATGAACCAACTGCTGTACTTACTCCTCAAGAAGTCGATGAACTACTTATCAGCCTTAATGAACTTCGTGAGGCGGGCAAGACAATCATCATTATTACACATAAGCTAGGAGAAGTCAAGAGATGCTCAGACAGCGTAACTGTCATAAGAAAAGGTGAAATTGTTGACAGGGTAGAAACAAAAGATGTAACAGAAAAAGACCTAGCCAAATTAATGGTAGGAAGGGATGTTCTACTCCAAGTAGAAAAACCAGAAGCCAAAATTGGTGATGAACTCTTTTCTGTCAATAACCTTAGTGTAACCAATAAGCAAAAGGTTAGATTACTTGATAATGTAAATTTCGCTGTTAAAAGAGGAGAAATTCTTGGTGTTGCAGGGGTTGAAGGTAATGGTCAATCCCAATTAATAAAAGTACTCACAGGGCTTATGAAATGTACTAACGGAAAAGTAACATACAAAGACAAGAACATAACTAATTATCCATCTGAAAAAATTAGAAAACTAGGAATTGGTATTATTCCAGAAGATAGATATAAACATGGTTTGTGTAGGAATATGAAAATATCAGAAAATCTTATGGCAGGTTATCATGATACTGATAAATTTGGTTCAACCTATCATTATAACTATAAAAAAATAAGAGATAACCGTGATGAATTGATAAATGATTTTGATATTCGTGTAGGTTCAGCAGATGGTGATGTTGGGCAGCTATCTGGCGGAAATGCACAAAAAGTAATTATTGCAAGAGAATTATCTATGAATCCCGATCTAGTTATTGCCAGTCAGCCTACTCGTGGAGTTGATATTGGTTCCATAGAGTTCATCCACAAACAACTCATCAGTCTCAGAAATGATAATAAAGCCGTACTAGTGGTATCATCTGAACTATCAGAGATTATGAATCTTAGCGATAGAATAATTGTCATGTACAAAGGTAGTATAATCGGCGAAGTCAATGCAAAAGAGACTACAAAAGAGGAACTTGGATATCTTATGGCTGGAATAACAGATAAAAGAGAGGTAGAGAATAATGGCTAAAATAAATTACAAGCAAATTTCAAAAAAAGTATTTTATCTCATATTACCTGTTATCTTTGCCTTTTTAGTAGGAGCAATATTAATTGTTGTATCAGGACACAACCCAATAGAAGCTTATGGCGCTATGTTCAGAGGTGCCCTGGTTGGGAAAAGCGCTCTTTATAATACACTATTCAGCTCTACTCCTATTATCGTAACCGGTCTTGCAATAGCAGTTGCTTTCAAAGCTAATCTATTCAATATGGGTGTTGAAGGTCAAATGTATCTAGGTGCATTTGCTGCTGCCTATGTAGGATTTACTTTAAAAGGACTACCACCTGTACTTCATGTAATTCTATGTATACTAGCTGCTGTTGTCGTAGGTGGACTATTTGCTCTTATTCCGGGAGTATTAAAAGGTAGATTTAACGTAAATGAAATGGTTGTTACCATTATGTTGAACTATGTAGCAATATTATTGACTGATTACTTAACTAACTTCGTGTTCTACTCTGGAGAAGGTTATGCTGCTACATACCCTATAGAACAAAGTGCTTACCTTCCCCGTTTTATGAAAACATCTCAACTAAACTGGGCATTCATCATTGCTCTTATTATGGCATGTATAGTCTATTATATCTTCAAATATACAAGACTAGGTTTTGAGATAAAAGCTATTGGTCATAATGTCAGCTTTGCAGAAGCTACTGGTATGAATACCAGAAATAAAGCTATTGTCATTATGGTAGTTAGTGGAATGCTTGCAGGTATTGCTGGTGCAGGGGAAGTTCTAGGTGTTCATCATCGATTTATAGCTGGATTTTCACCTGGGTATGGATGGGACGGTATGACAATCGCCCTCCTTGGTAAAAACAACCCTATTGGTATCCTGATAGCAGCACTATTTTTTGGAATACTAAAAAATGGCGGAAGCACTATGGAACTAATGGTTGGCGTACCAAGGTCCCTTATCAGTATAATTCAAGGTCTAATAATATTCTTCTTAGCTGTAGATTATTTGAACACAGAATTTGGTTTTATGTCAAGACTGAAACTTATGTTTAGAAGGAAAGTGAGGGGTTAGTATGCTAGAAGCTATATTACACACATCATTAAGAATGGCAACACCTATAGTATTAGCTGCACTTGGCGGACTGTTTACTCATAAAGCCAATGTTCTTAATATTGCATTAGAAGGTATGATGCTCATTGGTGCTTTTGCAGGCGTACTAGCCAGCTTTGCTACTGGAAACATTTTTATTGCAATAATTGCAGCTATATTTGCATCAATGTTATTCGCATTACTATTTAATGTATTCGGAATCACTTTAAAAGGTAACTTCATAATAACAGGTCTTGCCGTTAATATATTTGCAGCTGGTCTCACATCTTTTGTTTTGCAGGTTGCCTTTGGCAGAAGAGGTGTGTTCTCAGATCCAAAAATAGTAGGAACAACTCCTGTTCATATTGATTTTTTAGATAAAATCCCTTTTATAGGGCCTATAATAAATGACCATTCACCTATGGTCTATGTAAGTATCCTTATTGCCATAGCTGTATATTTTGTACTCAATCATACAAAATACGGAATCTATGTCAGAGCTGTAGGCGAGAACGAAGAGGCTGCCAAAGCCATTGGAATCAAAGTCAATCGTATAAAATACTCTACAGTTTATATAAGCGCAATCCTATGTGCCTTAGCTGGTGTTAATTTATCTCTCGGCAATCTTACCATGTTTGTTGAGAATATGACTAATGGACGTGGATTCATTGCACTTGCAGCTATATTCTGTGGTAGAGGTACCACCCTTGGTACTTATGTATTCAGCTTCCTGTTTGGGTTTGCTGATTCCATTCAGCTTAGATTGCAGAATCTAAACATACCAGGAACTTTCGTACAAATGATACCTTTCATATTCATAGTAGTAGTATTATCCATTGTTGGTGCTATAAGAATGATTGGAAACTTAGATAGGGGGATAAAAGATGAATAAAAAAACGGCTCTTCTTATTGTGGATATGCTTTTTGACTTTGCCCACCCTGATGGAAAAGTGTTTTATCCTCAGAACCAAGAGATTCTACCTAGAATCAGAGAAGTAATAGACCATTGCAGAGAAAAAAATATATTGATTATTTTTGCTCAGCACTATCATAGAAAATATTTATTTGATAAAGAACTAGGCTCAGGAAGAAGAATAAATTGTCTTGAAGGTTCTGGTGGAGAAGATATCATGCCCGAACTTGGATATCAAGAAGAAACTGATTATATTGTTAAAAAGAGAAGATACAACTCCTTTTTAGGTACTGACCTGGACCTTATTCTTAGAGAACATGATATAAGAAACCTTCTAATATGCGGTACAAAGACCAATTGTTGTATTAGAGCGACTGTGGAAGGTGCTTATCATTTGGACTACAATCCAATTGTTATAAAAGAATGTGTAGCGACCAACGATGAAGTTGTTAATAACGTTCACTTAGCAGATATAGAAAAATACTTAGGCAGTGTTATTACAATGAAGGAACTATACGAGAAGCTGGATGGTGGTGAATTAGATGACTAAAGATATAGATTTCATAGCAGTCGGCTATCCCAGCCTAGACAGGATAATTAAAACAGGAGACTCCATCTCCATTGGAAAGACTTCAATAATCCAAAATGCTGACAACAGCAAAATATACTATGGGGGCTGCAATGTGAATATAGCCTATACATGTGCAAAATTATCACTGAAATCAATGCTGATGATGCGTGTTGGAAATGATTTTGAATCCACAGGATATAGAGATTTCCTACACAATGTCCACATTTGCTTAGATGGTGTAGAAGTTATTGACGAAGATGTAACCTCTAACTCTTATCTTATAGAAAACAATATGGGTAATCATATAACCTTGTTTTATCCAGGTGCCATGTCTGATAAATACCCTATTCATATTGATAAAGAGATTATTAAAAGGGCAAAATATGGAGTCATAACAGTTGGAAACCTTAAATACAATATGGCTTTTGCTGAAGCTTGTGTAAAAGAAGATGTGCCTATCATATTTGGCATGAAATGTGATTTTGACGCTTTTCCAAAAGACAGTCTAAAATATCTGCTTAATTCTTCTACTATCATCTTTATGAACGAAGGTGAAAAAGAAGAAATAAAGAAGTTATTTGAACTTAATGACATTTGTGAACTGTTTCATAATGGTCGCTGTAAATGTTTAGTTATCACACAAGGAAAGAACGGCAGCCTTATCATATGCAACCATAATGATACTATACTCAAAGAAACAGTACCAATCGCCAAACCTGACAAGGTTGTAGATACATCAGGTGTGGGAGACTCATATATTGCGGGTTTCATATATGGATTAGTCAATGATATGTCTTATATTGATTGTGGAAAAACGGGAGCTACTGTTGCTTCATTCATAATAGAAGAAATGGGATGTCTAGGTAATGTTCCTACAGAAGAACAATTAAAAGAACGTTTTGATACTAATTTTATTAATAATAAATAGATAATGGACAATAGAAAGGAAATGGCATAAATGGAAAAGACTTTATATCTGAAATCAACAGATAAAGACATTAGCAAATACGTTGTTTTTTCTGGCGACCCAAGAAGAGTCGAAAAAATAATTAGTTTCATGGATGATGTTAAAGAAATTGCAGTCAGCAGAGAATTTCACTCTTATACTGGGTTTTATAAAGGTGTGAAAATAACAATAAGCTCAACAGGTATTGGAGGTCCTTCAGCCTCTATAGCCATGGAAGAAATGTACGAATGTGGTATGGAAGTTGCTGTTCGTCTAGGAACAGTAATGGGACTTAGAGATGACCTGTTAGGAAAATTCATTATACCTGTAGGCGCTATGCGTGAAGAAGGAACAACAACAACTTATGTTGATAAATCATATCCCGCCGTAGCTGATTTTGAATTAATTGAGTATATGAATAAAAGTGCTGAGAATAATGGATTTGGTTATGATAATTCTATTATCTGCAGTTATGATGGTTTCTACAGTCAAATGAGAGAATCCAGATTATCCAATAAGCTTGAAATATCTATCGTAGAAGATATTCAAGAGCTTAAAAAGTTCAACATTGGCGGAATTGATATGGAAAGCAGTACAATCCTTACTCTCTCACGTCTAATGGGTATAAAAGGATGTGTTGTAACTATGACAACAGTTCTTGAAAACCTTAAGAACTACTTAAAAGGCGATAATAGACAAAAAGCTGAAGAAGAAGATCTTGTACGTGTAGTACTTGATGGTATTGTCTTATATGATACAGCAAAAAAATAGATAACTATATTATAAATTAGACATTTTATGCAATAGATTCAAGGAAATATAAAATAGATATTCCTAGATAAGAAAGGAAGATGAAACATGAGTTGGTGTGAAGAACTATTTGGAACAAATAAACCTATTATTGGTATGGTACATCTAAAAGCTTTACCAGGTACAGCTAATTTTGATGGTGATATGGAGAAAGTGTATGCTGCTGCAATAAAAGATGCCAAAGCTTTGGAAGAAGGCGGAGTCAATGGAATAATGGTAGAAAATGATGGAGACATGCCTTTCACACATTTATTGACTACTGAACAGACTGCTGCTCTTGCAGCTTTAACAGCTGTAATCAAGGAACATACTAATGTACCTATTGGTGTAGATGCGGCTTTTAGTGATTATAAAAGTGCTCTTGCTTGTGCAAAAGGTGCTAGAGCTGATTTTATACGTTTACCTGTTTTTGTTGATACTGTAGTCAGCTTCAATGGAATCATGGAAGCTTGCAGTGGAGAAGCCCTAAAATACAGAAAAGCTATTAATGCCACTGAAATTAGAATATTAGCTGATGTACAGGTGAAATATACTCATATGTTAAACCCAAATATAAGCCTTGAAGAATCTGCTGTATGGGCAGGGGCTTGTGGTGCTGATGGTGTTATCGTAACTGGTTCACATACTGGTGGAGAAACTCCTCTTGACGCAGTTAAAAGAGTTAAGAGCAAGGTTAAAATACCAGTATTCATCGGTAGTGGTGTTACAACTGATAATGCTGATGAACAGCTTGATATTGCTGACGGAGCTATTGTTGGATCAAGCCTTAAGACTGATGGTGTTATTGATAGTGGTAAGGTTAGGGAATTAATGGAAAAGATAGAATATTAATTATTTAGGTGTGCTTCCGTAGGTTAATATATATACAAAACAGCTCATGTTAAATATAAGAAGAAAAGCTAAGTTCGCTCCAATTAATATTACTAAACCTTAACAACTCCTTCGTCAAACAGTTAAGGTTCTTAACGTAATATTAATTTCCGCTCACTAAGATTTTCTAACTTATATTTAAAAATCGCTTTGTTTGTATATATATTACCTACTGGGCTACGTTAAATTTGAATTATTAATATACAATAATAGTTTTATAAATTAAAATTTTTTTAATTAATATAAGGAGAGTGACTTAAGATGATGAGACCTATGAAGTTAGGTGGAGAGCAATTGATGTTCGGACAGGGTGTTCTTGAACATTTGAAGACTATAGATGGTAAGAGAGCTGTGATTGTTACAAGTGGTGATTATCTGATTGTAAGTGGTCATATGGCTAAGATTCAAGGTTATTTGAAAGATGCTGGTATTGAGTCAATGGTTATTGATGATGTTGAGCCAGACCCATCTTTTGAGACAGTTTATAGAGGTGCTAAGGTAATGATGGATTATGGTCCTGATTGGATTGTAGGTGTTGGTGGTGGTTCTGCTATGGATGCTGCCAAGGCTATGTGGATTATCTATGAGCATCCAGAAATTGATAGCATTGATAAATTTGAAGCGAAGCATAATAATATGCCTCCACTTAGAAATAAAGCTAGAATGATAGCAATTCCAACTACTAGTGGTACCGCAAGTGAAGTTAGTCGTTCTGTAGTTATAACCAATACAGAGACTCATAAAAAATCTGGTGCAAGTGATATGAAGATGATACCTGACGTAGTAATACTTGAACCTGATATTACTGCTTCCATGCCTCCAAAACTTACTGCGGCAACTGGTATGGATGCTCTTACACATGCAATAGAAGCTTATACTTCAACAAGAGCCAACATGATATCTGATGTTCTAGCTGAAAAATCAGTAGCTATGATACTTGATAACCTTGTAACAGCTTATAAAACTGGTGATGATTTGACTGCAAGAGAAAATATGCTAGTAGCATCATGCCTTGCTGGTATGGCATTTACTAATGTATCCCTTGGGATAGTACATAGTATCGCACATACCGTTGGTGGATTATTCGGTATTCCTCACGGTTTAGCTGATGCTATTATACTTCCTTATGTAATTGAATTCAACATGTCTGATAAGACAGCTGAAAAACGTTACAAAGAACTAGCTGAAAAGATCAATAAAGATTCTTTATTAGAAGCTGTAAAAGAAATTAATGATAAACTAGATATACCTACTTCATTAAAAGAAGTAATCAATGATGACAAATCATTCAATGAACAATTAGAAGAAATAGCAAAATTAGCAATTGCTGATGGATGTACTAAAACTAACCCAATCGTTCCAAATGTAGATGAAATGAAAGCATTAATACTAAAAATATACAACGGAGGTACAGCTAATGAGTGTTAAAATAATCGGTTACTTATCCTTTGGTTATCCAACAATAGAAAAAAGTATAGAAAGAGCAGATATCTATACTAAGGCAGGCTGTGATTTTCTAGAAGTTGACTTCCCTACTGACAACGCATATCTAGATAGCGACTTCATAGGCGGTAGAATGAAAGCCGCTATGGAAGCTTGCGATGATTTTGACAAATATTTCGACGGCATCAAAACCCTAAAAGAAAAACATCCCCATACTCCAATAATCCTCTTAGCCTATGAACACACCATAAAAGCTATTGGCGTAGAAAAATTCATCAACCGCTGTAAAGAACTAGAAACATATGACCTAATAATGGTTGGACTAGAAAACGAAGACATTAAAAATCAACTAATCAACCAAGATATAAAAATATCCTGCTGGGTACCTTTCGACTTACCAGAAGAAAACGTTGCCAGCGCAGTAGCCTCCAATGGTTTCGTATATCTACAATCCAAATCAAGCGGCGAAGTAAAAGAAGGCTACGAAACACTAGACAAATGTGTAGAATATCTCCGACAAAAAGGCATCAAAAACCCTATCTACTGCGGAGTCGGCGTCTCAACTCGTGAAGATATACTACGAATACAAAAAGCCGGAGCCGACGCAGCCTTCATAGGAAGCGCCCTATTAAAACAAGAAACCGACCAAGATATCATGACTTACATTCAATCTTTAAAAGGCTAAACTTACTAAGTATCTAATTTGGCTTTTCTATCAAAAACCTAAAATTACCATAGCCATCAGTCATGCCAATCAGAAGAAAAAGTGTTTTGTGACCCTATTAACGGTTACTTAAAGCAAAAGAGTATATGTATATGTGGAGTAGTGAGGCAGGACGCCGAACCCAGCTTTTTGCTCAGGACGAGCAAGTAGCTGGCGCAACATATACATATACTCTTTTGCAAAAACCAAGTCCGAACAAAACACTTATTCTGACCTACATGCAATAATCTTTCCAAAAATACCTTAATGATACCCCCAATCTATTTCCAACCTCATAAATATCTGATATAATAATCTCATCAAGAACATTGTGAGGCGAAAATAGAATGTTAGATTGGAATGAACTTGAAAAAATATGTAATAATTGCACAAGATGCGATCTATATAAAACCAGACATCACATGGTATTCGGCAAAGGAGATATCAATACAAACCTAATGTTCATTGGTGAAGGTCCCGGTGAACAAGAGGATTTAACCGGAACCCCCTTTGTAGGAAAATCAGGTCAGCTATTCGATAAAATCCTAAAAGCAGTAGATATAACTAGAGAAGAAATATACATAGCTAATATTGTAAAATGCAGACCGCCTAGAAATAGAAATCCCCTTGAAAACGAGAAAAACGCCTGCTTACCATATTTAAGATATCAAGTTAAACTGATTCAGCCGAAAATAATAGTATGCCTTGGACGAGTATCCGCCCAATGTATCATAGACAAAAACTTTAGGATTACAAGAGAACACGGAAATTGGGTTGAACGAAAAGGATATAACTTAATAGCAACCTACCATCCTTCTGCCCTATTACGTGACCCATCAAAAAAGAAAGATGCCTGGGAAGATTTCAAGAAAATCAAAGAAAAATATGTTGAAATTAGTTAACATAAAACTCATCAAAAAGGGACTGTCCATTAAAACAGTCCCTATAATATAATACTATCACATCAATACTAACAAACATCTAACCCATCATATGCAACTACAACCTTATAATCAGTCTTATCAAATGTATCCTGAAGCTCTTGGTGCATCAAATCATGTGAATGGCTCATATGAGTAGCATATATCTTAGTATTCTCATCTATAAAATTCCTCTTCTTAAACTCATCAAGCATCTCTAAATACCCTTTGATATCCAAATGAGAACCTGCTCTTTTACCTTTATTCTTACTATCCGTTGTACAACATTCCATTATTACATAATCCATTTTACCTTCTAGATGTTCAAATGTTTCATCTGGATAATATCCTGTATCAGATGCATATAATACCTTAACACCATTTTTTAATGTAAAAATATAATTTATACTCTTTTCTCCTTCACCATATGCATCATGATTACCTTTAAGAGTATAGATTTTCATATCACCTGCTTCATAATTCTCAAAATAATCTAGAGGAATAAAATTGACATACTGTGACTCTGTAGACTCATTAAATGGACTTGTCCTCATGGCTGCATATAATTTTTCCATATAACCATAAGCTGGTTTACTCAAGTATACATTCAATTTCTCACGCCCTTTGGCTCCTCCATTTTTATGTGCATGTGAAATATTCAATAACTCGTTCAAGCTGAAATGATCCTCATGACTATGTGTTATAAAAATATTCTTCAACCTATATAATTCCAGTTCGAATTTCTGGGATTGGGCATTAATATCTTGCCCTATATCTATTAGATTATTTTCATCAAGAAGAAAAGAAGCTCTCATCCTGATATCTTTTCCTTTTCTTTTCCTTGCTTCCATACAATGAGCACATTGACAGTGCAGATTAGGGATTGAATCAGCTGCTGATGTTCCTAAAAATTTCATTTTAGCTACCTCCTATGTCGTAGTAATTATATATTAGTTAATCTATAACTCATCTAATTTGTTTTCTAATTGCTCTACACCAGTTTTTATCATATCAGAAGTATTGTTTTTGCTTAATTCCAATACTTTTATAGGAGCCAAGTCTATTATATCCAAGTAATTATCAAGCTTATTACTAACTGAATAAGGTGCTAGATGATCCAAGAACCTGTCATCAACATCATGTATATGTACTCCCAACAGTTTGTTCCTATATTTACGAAGCACTTTAAAGCCATCAAAAACTCCTAATTGATTAAGCATTTCACCATGTCCAATGTCATACCATACATAAACTGGTTCATCTGTCAATCTATCAAAAATCATTCTGTACTCTTCTTCGTCAGGCATCTCATGATACATTGCCCTATTTTCCAAACCTAACTTAACATGTATATTCTTTTTAAACATGTAATCACAAATTTCTTCTAAACTCTCAATAATCAATTCAGTCTGTCTTTTACTTTTTTTCTGCCTGATAGCCATAGCTACATTACATGTATCCTTATATTCCTTAGAATCCATACCATATTTTAAAAATACTCTTCTTAACTCTTTGTTATAATACTCATCATCCTCTGGGCATACAACTATCTTACTTGAGTGGATAACCACTCCTTTTGCACCTAACGCTTTGGCATATTCAATTGTTCTTATGGTATAATCTATAGCCTGTTTCCTCTTATACTGGTCTTCAAAACCTAACAATATGGATGATGGACCATATTCTTCAGATGCTTTGGGAAACACATTATGTAAACTAGATACTTTCATTTCTCCAGTTTCCAATAATGGATACATCTCTCTAAGTGTTTGTTCTGTTACATTATAATTTAATTCAACTTGGTCAAAACCCAAATCTTTAATTTCATTCAGTATATCATAGCCTGTAATATTTTTTTCTTGAGCTTTATGCCCATTCCAAGAAGTTGAACAAGAAAAATTATATTTCATAATTTCCCTCCATTAGATTCTTTTCTGTAATTTTTATATAGAATCACTATCTTTTTTCCAATTGATGTAGTGTCATTTTATGTTTTATATTAATATTATAAATGTTTTTCATTTTCCAAACATGGTCTTTTCTGTTTTAATTATGGTCTATTCTGCTTTCTATATTTTGATGGTGAGACACCAAATATTTTTTTGAATTTCTTAGAAAAATACAAGGAATCATTATAACCTAATTTATAAGCTATCTGATTTATATTAAGATCACTACTTGTTATCATAGTCATGGCTTCATTCATTTTAATACTCTCAATAAACTGCAAAAGTGTTAGTTCTGTGATATCTTTGAAAATATGAGATAAATAGTCAGATGAGACATTGCAATTATCAGCTATCTGTTTTACTGTCAACTTTTGAAATTTATTCAGCTTAATATATTCCACTGCCTTTTTCACAAGTGTATTCTTGTAACCAAATCTATTAGGATTTTTATCTTCTACAATATTCAGTATTCTTCTTACTCTCCAAACCAGCTCTAGAATGATGGCTTCTACTATTTGCTTAGCACCAGATTGCTGATTCTCTAATTCTAGAAGAATCTTTTCTATGAGTTCAATTACATCTTTATCTACATTTCTTATTAATTGTAATCCTGAGTCATCTAATTTTATCTTATTATTGTATCTGAACTTCAGATATATAAACTCAATAGGTTCACTATAACTTATCTCTCTATGCTTTTGTTCTGGTTGTATAAAATAGAAATCCCCTTCATGTGCAACAAATTCTTCCCCGTCACACCAATATTTTATACTTCCCTTTTTTACATATATGTATTCATGGGAATGGTGTATGTGCTCATAAAAAGTCCATTTTTGATGGGATTTCACACAACCTATTGCTACAAAATCCGGTATGGTATATAACTTAACATGTCTATTGTCCAATTCATATACAGTATTATGAGTAGCAGATTGCTCATTATCATTTATCTTCACAATATAACCTCCATCCAATATGCATTTAATCTCATTATATACTATTAGAAAGTGACTCTTCAAGTATTCATCAAACATAAAAAAATATTAAGGGACGCTCATTTTTGTATAAGCTTGTCCCTTAAATATTAATTCTATATTATTTACACTGTTCCTTCAACCAATCCTCTGCTTCTTTTTGAGCATTGTTCAAAGCTTCTTCTGGACTCATTTCTCCTAATAATGCTTTTTCAACGTTGGTAGCCAGGATATAACGTGGTTGACCAGAACGATATGGATAACGAGGTGTCCATAACAAACTCATAGATCTTAGCATGACATCCATCTGGGGAACAGCTTTGATACTCTCCCATTCTCTAGCTGATTTTAGAACAGGAAGAGCCATATATTCATCCCATAGATATTTTTGGTAGTATTCACTTCCAGTAAATTTCAAATACTCCCAAGCAAGTTCTTTATTCTCACTGGCTTTTCCAATAGAACATGGACTTCCCGAAAATGCCTGACCCATACCTTTATCTGGATTTACAAAAAGTAAAGCAGCATCATAACGGTCTCCCAATCCAGTTGAATAGATAGCTTTCATAAAACCAGGAGCAGTTCTTATATTCATAGCTATATTATTATTTTCTTTTAGGAACAATTCACTTCCTTGAGATGACAAAATACCTCTTGGTGCATAGTTAAGTGCTTCTTTTGTATAGTTTAATGCTTGTATCATCTCTTTTGAATTAAAATTGATTTTCATATCTTTCCATAAGAAACCACTTCCCCATGTACCCCCAAGTGATTCACTAATATTCATGGCGACATCGGAAGCATATTTTCCTCTAAAGATAATTCCGAAATTTTGTTCTCCTGTAACAGGATTTTTACCTGTCATCTTCTTTGCTTTTTCAAGTATCTCATCAATACTTGGTGATTCAGATAGATATTCAACTCCCCAATCGTCAAATAATTTTTTATCATATACTATTACTCTTGTATCCCCCAAAACAGGCAAACCATATATTTCTAAATTTTCATCATTGGAGCTCATTGCTTTCCATCCATCAATTTGACCATCAATATATGCATCCAGATCATATTTATCCTTTTCTATGTATGAAGCCAAAGGTTCTAATAAATCTTGAGAAGCAAAATTGGAGATTCCTGGTACTTGATATACATCTGCTTCACCAGACATTAACATAGCTTGTGTTTTTTGTTGATAACTGTCCCATCCCATTAAGACGAATTCAACTGTAGCACCAGGATGTGTTCTTTCGAATTCTTCTTTCAATACATGAACCCCTTTAGTTTTTGTTCCCGAAACGGGATCTGTTGAGTCTTGCATTTTGAATTCACCTATCATCTGGACTTTTACAGTTCCTGACCATTGTTTATCTTGAACTCCATCTTTATTGACTTGTTCATCATTATTATCTTTTGAGCCACATCCAGTTAGAAACGTAGTCATTAACAATATTGCTGATAAAATTAATGTTATTATTTTTTTCATGAAATTCTCCTCCTATTTACCTCTTAAAAATTCATTTTTGTCCATCTCCTTGTCAATACCTCTAGTCTACTTAAATCAAATTAACCATCCCCTTAACACTATTAATTTTTTTTGAAATAAGCTTTTAGTACAATGGCATTATGATCTGATATTTCAATACCTTCACTCTGTTCCATTTGAAATCCAGATAATTCTTTATTACAAAAAATAGTATTTACAACATTCGTTTGATGACAATGCATATCTTTGACAAAGAACCAATCCAGATTAAGCAGAAGATCATCTTTTCCTATCTTATGTTTTCTACGTGTAAGCTTGCCTTTAACATTAGCGTTAGTATAATCAAACCCATGTTCTTCAACAGCTTGAAAAATCTCTTCATATAGTTGAGGTGAATATATTCTATCTGTCTCTTTCTCGAAATCAAGATATGCTTTTTCTACATCCTTCTTATCGTTACTGTTGAAAGTATTTGTATTCATATCTCCTGCTATGATAACTGGTATATCAGGATAATGCTTATCTGCTTGTTTTAAGATATAGTCCATTTGATTCTTCCTGCCTGTTGATGAAGTCATATTTTCTAAATGAGTGCAAACAAGTCCTACTTCGTTGTTCCCGACTCTGACTTTAGCAAATAATGCCATTCTTCCTCCTAGACGTTTTTGATTATCATGAAACCAATCATATTCCAAAGGAAGTCTTATAAGAAAAGAATCCTTTAATTCATAACGTGACATAATAGCGTTTCCATGAAAAGCTTCATTGTTTTCACCTGGTACTTTTCTTTCTCTAGAGCCACCTTTAGTCAGTTCCAGAAATTCCACTCCATAGATATAGTTCATTGATAGTCTGCCAGCAAGTTCCAATGCAGTATCTTTGTTTCCTGTTCTAATCATTCCTTTATCCAATTCATTGAAGAAAATGATATCTGCATCTATTAATGCTGGATGATACTTCATGTACACATCTATTTCCTCAAGGTACTTTCCTCTTTCAGCATTGAATAAAACTATTTTCAAATAATCCTTTTCCTCTATGGAATCAAATCTATTAGTGCCTTCAATGTCATTCAACTCCGGAATGATCTCTAGGGCTTCAACACCAGAAGTATTATTTGCTTTATCAATTGCTAATTGTATTTTTTGAACTTCAATTTTATTCATTATGTCCTCCAATAATTAAGGGGCTGTCCCGTAATACATCTATGGTGATAAATATTTGTATAATGGATACAGCCCCTTTTTACAGATTATATTATGTTTTTATTAATAAGTTATTGTTCTATGTTATTTTTGCTGCTCTTTAATCCATTCTTCTGTTTCTTTTTGAGCATTGTCTAGAGCTTCTTCAATTGATGCTTGCCCTAATAACGCTAATTCAACATTAGATGCTAATATTGATTTTGGTTGTGCAGAACGGTAAGGATAACGTGGTCCCCATAATCTACCCATTGCTTTTAATACTACTTCCATCTGTGGTACTGCTTTTATATGTTCCCACTCAGTAGCTGATTTTAACACTGGAGCTGCCATGTACTCATCCCATAGATATTGTTGGTAGAACTCACTTCCAGTGAATTTTAGGTACTCCCAAGCTAACTCTTTGTTTTCACTGCTCTTTCCAATCGCACATGGGCTACCTTCAAATACTCCGCCCATTCCTTTTTCAGGATTTACAAAAAGTAAAGAAGCGCCGTATCTCTCATCTAATCCATTTGAATATATAGGTTTTAAGAATCCAGGACCTATTCTTAATGTCATTCCAATATTATTATTTTCAGTAAGGAATAACTCGTTTCCTTGCTCTGATAAAATTCCACTTGGAGCATATGCTACAGCATCTTTCAAGTATTGTACACCTTTTTTCATTTCTTCAGAGTTAAAGTTAACTTGAAGATCCTTGTATCTGAAACCAGTTCCCCATGTTCCGCCAAGAGATTCACCGATGTTCAATGCAAGGTCAGAAGCATATTTACCTCTAAAGTATAGACCATAATTTTCTTCGCCTGTTACAGGATTTTTACCTGTCATCTTAGCCGCTTTTTCCATAATCTCATCTATAGTAGGCTCTTCTGAAAGGTATTCAACTCCCCAATCGTCAAATATTTTCTTATCATACACGATAACTCTTGTATCTCCCAATACAGGTACACCATATATCTCTAAATCTGAATCTTCAGGACCCATTGCCTTCCATCCATTAACTTGTCCATTGATATATTTCTCTAAATCATAATTTTCATTTTCAATATAAGGTGCTAGTGGTTCTAACAAACCTTGAGCTGCAAAACTTGCTATACCTGGTACTTGATATACATCAGCTTCACCAGACATTAACATGGCTTGTGTTTTTTGTTGATAACTATCCCATCCCATTAATACATATTCTACTTTTGCACCTGGATGAGTTCTTTCAAATTCTTCTTTTAAAAGATGTACACCTTTTGTTTTAACACCTGAAACTGGATCAGTTGAATCTTCCATCTTGAATGAACCGATCATCTGAACTTTGATAGTCCCTGACCATTCTTTTTCATCTGCTACATCTTTACCAGTATCATTATCTTTACCAGTATCATTATCTGTACTATTGTCAGTTACTGTTCCATTATCTGTTTTATCATTATCTTTTGATCCACATCCAACTAAAAATGTTGACATAGTCAATACTACAATAAGAATTAAAGCCATAATTTTCTTCATAATTCTTCCTCCTTATTTGTGTTTGTAATTAGTCACGAGATGTTTCCCTTCATCTCTACTATTCTCCCTTGAGTCCACTTAAAGCAACACTCTGGATAATATATTTTTGCAAGAATAGGAATACTATTATAACTGGAAGGATACTAGCAGTAGCTAATCCCATTGTTAATCCAGCATAACGTGTTCCATCTTCCATGGAAAAACTTGCTAAGTAGATTGGAACTGTTTGTAATTTTTGATCACTAAGTACAATCATTGGCCAAATGAAGCTGTTCCAACTTCTCATAAATGATAAAATTATCAATGTTGCTGATATTGGCCCTGTCAATGGTAAAAATATTTTTGTAAATATTCTTACTTCACTTGCTCCGTCAATCTGAGCTGCTTCTCTTAAACTATTTGGTAATTTATCAAAATACTGTTTAGTCAATATTATCCCAAATCCAAATAATAGACTTGGAAAGATAATTGGATAAAATGTATTTAACAATCCTACTTTATTGAACATCATATACATAGGAATCAATGTTATTTCCCCTGGAATCATCATAGTAGCTAGAATAATTACAAATAATAGTTTCTTACCTTTGAAAACTCCTTTAGAGAATGCATATCCTGCTAATAATGCTGAAAAAATATTTAATGCAACAGAACCTAATGCTACTACAAACGAATTGAAATAAGCTTTTAGCAGACTACCATTTTCCAATATAATCTCATAATTGAAAAATGAAAATTCTTTTGGAAATAATCTAGGTGGGAATGGCGGCTGAATATTTGCCATCCTCTCGAAACTAACACTAACCATCCATATGAAAGGTCCCATCATAATAAGACCAAAGCAAAATAAGACAACAACTTTTATAATCTCTATTGTTAACTTTTTTGATTTATTTGAACCATTTTTTTTCATCTTCTACACCTTCTTAGATATTTTTTAGTTTGTTCTATTATATTAATTAGCTTTATTCATCTTGGATATCTTAAGATTAAATATGGTAAATATAAGGATGATAGCAAATAATATATAGGCTGCTGCTGATGCTACTCCAAATTCATTTCCTCCAAAACCTCTTTCATAGATAAATCCAACTATTGTATATAGAGATCTTCCAGGACTTCCTTGTAATCCTCCCAAGATATATGTTTCTGAGAAACGCTTCAAAGCGCCAATCCAACCCATTACAACAAAAAAGGCAAATGTACCTGTCATATTTGGTATAGTGATGAACCACCATTGTTTGAATCTATTCGCTCCATCAATAGATGAACTTTCATAAATATCATTTGGTATAGCCTGTAGATTCGCTAAACTAATTATTATAATAAAACCTAGTTGATGCCAAACAGATAAAATAATTACTCCCCATCTCGCTGTTGTTGAATCTGCCAGCCATGTAGAAGTAGGAAGGCCCAGACTACTTAATAAAGTATTTAGGAGTCCCATGTCTGGATGTAGAACATAAAGAAAAACCATAGCTGCTGCTACAATAGATGTAACATAAGGTATAAAAAATATTACCTTAAAGAAATTCTTGAACCATTTCATTTGATTGATTATTGAAGCAATAATAAATCCAAGTGGTATAGAAATAAGTAATTGAAAAAAGCCGATATAAAACGTATTTCGTACCGCTTGCCAAAACCCTGCGTTCTTGAATACATATATATAGTTATCAATACCTGCCCATTTTTCAATGGTTCCATTTGACCTAAAAAAACTTAATCGGAATGATTCCATAACTGGATAAGCCATAAATAAAGCTAAGCCCAGAAAACTAGGGAGTAGAAATAAATACCATACCAACTGTGTGTTTTTGCTCTTCTTCTTCATTTTAACCATACTCCTTTTTTGTGCTTTAGATAAATTACCTAAGTACCTCTTATGATAATTTTTTGTAGAAATACATTTAAATATTACATGATATCGATACCATATAATATTTTCAACATTACCTGATTAGATACAGGCTATAAAATAATTAGTACATTATCAACAAATAAGTTTTACATTAACATATTAAACTATGAATTTTTACATTGCCACTAACTTAGATATTGGGTTATATGTATACTATTTATGATAATATTATATGATACCGATTTCAGATTGTCAATAGTTATACGGATAAATATTTTCTTGTATGCAAATTACTACGTATAAGAAGCCTTTTTAAGGGATAAATTCATTATATTTTTATAAAAAACTTGTGCTTATTCTATACTGATTGTGCTTTTTTCATATATTATTTTCCATCATTTTTCAGCTTTACCTTGAAAGTTCGTATTTCATATGGTTTAATCTGGAAATGAAAACTCATATTATCAACTGGAATATTTTCCAATTCTTTTTCCATCATATTACACTCAATTACCTCATTCAATTCACTAAAGAACTTGATGGTAACTTCGCATCGTCTGTTATAGCACTCATACAGTCTAATGATGATATCATCACTGTCTTCAGCTTTCTTTATGGTTTCAATAATAACATTTTCCTGATCTACTTGTATCATTGATAATTCCCTTGGAAGAAATCCTTCATGTGCTTGTTCTAGCCTTGTATATAATGGTGTATTTAGGTTATATGCCATTTGAACTGTATTTCCGTATTTCCAGTTCCCTACATGAGGATATAAGGAATATACAAATCTGTGTTCTCCTTGATCTGCTTCCTGTGGTTCTATCCCTGATTTCAATAGTGTCAAACGCATATCGCTGTCTTTTATATCATAACCATATTTGCAATCGTTTAACAAACTGATTCCATAGGCATCTTCTGATAGATCAGCCCATTTATGGGCACATACCTCAAATTGTGCAGCATCCCATGAAGTATTATTATGAGTTACTCTCTCTACATTTCCGAATTGTATATCATAAGTAGCTTTATCCCCTTGTATATCTACAGGAAATGCGGTTTTTAGGAGAAGCTGGTTTTCTTTCCAGTCAATATATGTATCAAAATCAATTCTAGGAATATTGCTGTAAATATATATTGTCTGAATTATGGTAGAATCCAGGAATTTTTTATGGATTTTCAACCCACCCCTAACAGGTCCCTCTTCTACAATTTCCACCTTTGTAACTTCATCAATCTCCCACATTTTCTCTTTATAATAGATGTCTATATCCCAGTTATCATATTTCATAGGTTTATCTTCAAATACTTGTAATTGATTTCCTCTTTTACCTTGTCTCAGTATCTCACGATTATTGAGCTTATCATAAATAGATGTAATTGTACCTTTGCCATCAATTGCAATTGAAAAGTATTTATTACTTAGCTTTGAAGCTTTTACAGTCAACTTATCAATATGATTATTTTTTTCATGGTCATTCCTGATATTAAATGCTTTATATCCTTTAGATGGTATTTTTTCTGAAAAAAATACAGCTTTTGGTTTATCTATACCTTCAATAATCTGACATGGTATAATATTGCCCATTTCATCTTCTATGCATGGATTTTCATATCCTTCTGGCATATCAAAAACAGCTATGTCCGATCTATCATAAGATAAAGTATTATATACAACAATTGATGTGTTTTCTAATTTAATATTTTCTGAAATTTTTTTCATACCTTCTTCAGCTAATATATTACCTTCTTTCAATACTGTTTCATACTGTCTATGGGAATCTTCATAAACTTCTCTTATAGAAGTACCAGGTAATATATCATGAAATTGATTCAGTAGGATTGTTTCCCAATTTTCATGGATTTTCTGCTGGGGATATTTATTACCAAAGTTCATGGATAAGGAGTATAAAAATTCTATATCCTGATAAAGAAGCTCGCTTTTACGGTTATACCATTTATTCTTAGCCATAGAAGTATATGTTCCACGGTGATATTCCAGATATAATTCCCCTACCCATTTAGGCAGCAGTTCCCCTTCATGAAATTTCTCATCCAATCCTTTGAAATAATCACCTGCTTTTCCTATCTCCACCTTTGGACAACCAGGAATACCTTTATTCATTCTACGACCAGTTTCTAGCATTTCTATTGTAGCTCCGCCGCCGCCATCACCAAAACCGAATGCAACAAGTATGTCATTATTGATGTTCTTTTGCTGATATCTATCCCATCCACCCATGATTGCACCAGGATGAATGAATCCATTATAAGTTGTGTAATATGTTTCAGGATCATAGTAAGGATTACGGGTAGATATAAAATATGTCATTACCTCACTACCATCGATCCCTCTCCACATGAATGTATCATTGGGTAATTTATTGAATTGATTCCAGTTTATTTTAGTAGTGGTAAAATACTGTATTTCTGATCTTTTTAGAATTTGTGGAAGAGCTGCGCTATATCCAAATACATCTGGCAGCCAAAGAATTTCATTTTCAACATCAAATTCTTCCTTGAAAAATCTTTTGCCAAACATGATTTGTCTTATTAGGGATTCTCCTGATGAGATATTGCAATCTGCCTCTAACCACATTGAACCTTCTGGTTCCCATCTGCCTTCTTCTATCCTTTTTTTAATTTTTCTATATATCTCTGGGTGATCTTCTTTAATGTATTTATAGAGCTGAGGTTGACTTGACATGAATGTATATTCAGGATATTCTTCCATAAGTTTCAGTACCGTCGAAAAACTACGTGTAACTTTTTCCCTTGTCTGTTTTAATGTCCAAAGCCAAGCCACATCTATATGTGTATGCCCTACACAAGTAGCTATTACATCTTCGTGACCGCACATTTTATTATATAATTCTTGTTCAATGAATTGGTTTGCTTGATTGATTGATTTGAAAAATAAATCTGATAAAGGTTTTCTTAAGTCAATTAAATTGATTGTTTGATTTAGAACTGTTAGTATATCAATACGTCTTTTGTCATCTTGTTGAAGGTTTTCTGTAACCCATATGGGTACTTGAATATTGTAGTACAGCTTTCTTACGGATTCGTCTATGACAACCAATTCTCCAAAAAGCTCACTGGTTATTTTTTCTTTGCCACTGCTATATGCATGAAGGTCTATTTGATATTCCTGCCCTGCATGAGCTTTATCTGTAATGCTTACTTCTCTATGGTTAATATCCAGCCCTTGTATAAGCATTTTATCCACATATAGGATGAACTGGGGATTATATACATCCCAGCCATCATTATCAACGGATAATGGTTTTGGCTCACCGGTATAGAAACATAGTCCAACTTTTCTTCCTGCAAAATCCTCTGGAATCTCAACTTTTGTCCTGAACCAGAAATGGGAATCTATCCCTCCCCAGAAATCTCCTCGATTGAATTCCTGCCACTTGGTTTCTGCTTTTTCTACCTCTTCGATGTTTTTGTAATTCCCTTTTTTCACTAGATACTTGTCTATATTGATTCTTTTTGAATATATGTATTTCTTTAGTTCTTTGGTTATTTTCTTTAATCTTTCCAAAGTTATATCCATGTATTATTCCTCCCAGTCGAATTCCCATAAGGATGTACCTCATAACTTTATCAAGTACATCCCTATGTCAACTATTTAATAAAAATTTGCTGTCAACCCACTTGATGAATTCTCGATACCTGCTTCGTATAGATGTGATGTATCTCCAAACCCAATACATCTAGGAACTGCCCATTCTTTTGATCTTTCCTCAAACAAGATAGTTGTCACTGAAGTTGGTGAAATCCAAAAACTAGCCCAAAAAATAGTAAGAGGTATATTCAATAACTGAGAAATCCACGTTCTTCCAAAAGCTCCATGACAAAAAATAGCTATCTTTTCTTCATTTGGATTCAATAGACTATATTTTGTATCTTGTCTTTCATACCCTAATTCTTTTAAGAACTTATCGGATTCTTCCTTTATCTCATCGTACTTATCTTTGATATTGACTTCTTTTATTATAGGTAATTCATGCCAATTCTTATGAGTCAAGTAAGATATATCATCAAAAATTATTTCTCCTGGCAAGTTCCAAGCTGGCAATCTACCTATTCTCTCATCTTCAACTTGCATTTTTGATAATTCCCTAGTCCAATCAAGTATTACAGGCTTGATACCTAGCAGCTCAGAAGTATATTCCATAGTTGCAACAGCCCTACCTAATGGTGAACAATAAATCTGAGTAATACCTTCCTTTTGAAGCTTTTTAGCTAATGCTTTTGCTTGTCTATGCCCTTCCTCAGTTATTGTATCGTTCTCATAATCTGGTTCTGCATGACGAATAATATATAATCTCATACTATTCTCCTCTCGTATATTTAATTTTTCACTTCTAAAAGCAAATATTATGGTATCGTTTCCAATACGCATAATATTTAACTAATTAATTTTAAAAATTCTTTATTTACTTATATTATATGGAATCGCTTCCATATTGTCAATAACTTCATCGTAAGTTTAGAACAGAAAAGTGAATTATTAATATTTTACAAAACATCAATATTCATTATAGAATTATACTTTTTTACAACTATCTCTAACAACTAATTCATGATTTACAATTACTTCATTAACCAATGTCTGTTGTTTATTTATCTTTTGAATAAGCATCTCAACAGCCATTGTACCCATTTCTTTTATTGGTTGTTCCATAGAAGTTAATCTTGGACGTACAATATCAACCACAGCTGTACCATCAAAACCTATTACTGATATATCATCTGGTACCTTCAATCCATTATCCTTAATACAATTGATTGCTCCCACAGCCATATCATCACTGGCAGCAAAAACTGCTGTTGGAAGTTTTTTGCATTTCAGGATTTTATTCATTATAGAATACCCATCTTGTAAACTGTAATTACCAAATTCAACATATTCTTCAACTAATGGTATTTTATTGTTTTTCAATGCATTTCTATAACCATTGTATCTCTCTTGTCCAGAAGTGATATCTCGTCTATCTCCCCCAATGAAAGCTATCCTCTTGTGACCTAGACTGGTTAGATATTCAGCAGCATCATAAGCCGCTTGATAATTATTTACAACTATAGCTATATGCTTTTGATTACTAGGTTTAGCACTTGCAAAAACAATAGGTATATTTATGCTTTCTAAAAAGTCTCTAGTTTTATCATCTATCTTTTCATTGGTTATTATGATACCGTCTACTCTCATCTCTTTGAAAATATTTAGATATTTATATTGTTTATCTAGATTTTCAGCCATATTACAAACTATTATATTATAATTATTCTTACTTGCTGTCTCTTCTATTTTGCTCAAAATAATTGAATTGACACTAGCCGTAATATTAGGAACTATGACAGCTAATAAATTGGTCTTTTTCAATACTAAACTTCTAGCTATAAAACTAGGCGAATAGTTCAGTTCTTCTATGGCTTTTTTAACTTTTTCTTTTAATTCATCACTGACATATTTTCCATCATTTAGAACTCTGGATACTGTTGTAACTGAAACACCTGCTTTTTTTGCTACATCTTTTATCTTTACAGCCATTTATTCTCCTCCTATCCCCTAATATTTTTTTCACTATATTATGAAATTTTATCATAAATTGAACTGTTGTTCAATATAGTACCTTGTTTAGGTCAAAATAAAATCTTTTTTTGACATACTTATATATATATTGAACTTATAAAAATGGGTGTATATACGTTTAAGTTCAATATATATAATCTAATCAAAATTTATTCTTTTTATATTTAGTAAAAGTTTCCTGCTAATCCAGTAAATGAACATTCAATTCCAGCTTCATATAAATGAGATGTATCTCCAAATCCTATACATCTAGGTACAGCCCATTCTTCTGATCTTTCCTCGAATAGGATAGTTGTCACAGAAGATGTTTTAATAAAAAAGCTTGCCCAGAACATAGGTAATGGAATATTAAGTAAATGGGCAATCCATGTTCGTCCAAACCCTCCATGACAGAAAACAGCTACTTTCTCTGTATTAGAGTTCAATATACGATATTTGTTCCCAACTCTCTCATATCCTAATTGCTTTAAAAACATATCTGATTCTTCTTGTATTTCAGTAAATTTTTCTCTAGCTTTTACATCTTTTATTATGGGTAGATTATGCCAATCTTCCAGGGTCAAGTAAGATGATTCTTCAAAAATTACTTCTCCAGGTAAATTCCAAGCTGGACAATCTTCTATATTGTCATTAGTTATTGGCATTCTTGGTATTTCCTGGGTCCATTCAAGTATTTCTGGTTTAATCTTCATTAAATCAGCAGTATACTTCATTGTATCAATGGCTCTACCTAATGGTGAGCAATATATTTTAGTGATACCTTCTTTGTCAAGCTTTCTAGCTAAAGCTTTTGCTTGTTCATGACCATATTCCGTAATGGTATGATTCTTGTAATCTGGTTCTGCATGACGAATAATATATAATCTCATCTTTTCACCTTCCCGTATTAATTGTATTAAATCCCCTTACATATTACCATTTCAATAATTGTTCTTCATATATTTTCTTGATTGATACCAATACAACTACGATACCAACAATCTCTGCTAAAACAAATGAAACCCATACTCCGTCCAAACCAAATAATTTACCCAAAATGAACGCTCCAGGCAATAATACCACTAATTGTCTTAGGATTGAAACAATCATACTTATATATGCTTTTCCCATCCCTTGAAATGCAGTACCACACATTATGGAAACTGCGGCTAGAGGAAATACATAGCTTATAATCCTAAATGCTGGGACTCCAATTTTCATCATTTCATCTGAACTGTCAAACAGCTCTAACAGCTGTGCGGGTATTATTTGGAATACCAAGAATCCTAGTGTCATATACACAACTGCAGCGATAATACCAAGTTTCAAAGCTTTCATTAATCGCTTTCTGTTCTTAGATCCATAATTATATCCAATTATAGGCATGACTCCTTGAGACAATCCAAAAACAGGCATAAATATAAGTGATTGAAGTTTGTAGTAAACTCCTAGAACCGTAACCGAAGCCTCTCCAAATCCTGCAAGAATCAAATTCAATCCAGTAACCATCACAGAGCCTATTGCCTGCATTATTGTAGCTGGTAATCCAACCTGCATTATTCCTTTTAAAATCTTACTATCATATTTGAAAGTTCTCAGATTCAATTTTACACTATTTTGTTTAGTAAATAGAACTATCAATATATAGACCATAGATAAAATTTGAGCTGATATAGTTGCAATGGCCGCTCCTTTAACTCCTAATGCTGGAAATCCCAAATATCCAAATATAAGGATTGGGTCTAAAATAATATTGAATACAGCTCCACATAACTGTGATATCATTGGATGAATCATATTACCGCTACCTTGTAGGATACTTGTTCCTGCTTGAGCCAGTAATCTACCAAATGAGAATATCATTATAATCTTTATGTATTCAGTTCCTAAGTTAATGATATTTTGACTATCTGTAAATAATGTGAAGAAACTGTTGGCAAACAAGATACCAATTAATAAAATGATTACATATAAAACTATACATAGAAGTATTCCATGTTCAGCCGCATTAGATGCTGCTTCATGATCTTGTTCCCCTAATTTCCTTGATATAAGTGAATTGATTCCTATTCCAAGTCCCACAAAGCAAGCAATTATTATTAATTGTATAGGAAATGCTAGTGATACAGCTGTTAATGCATCATCACTTACTCTTGAAACAAATACACTATCTACTATATTATATAATGCTTGGACTAACATAGATAATATTGCTGGTATTGACATGGAAACCATAAGCTTAGATACTTTCATAGTACCCATCTTGTTCTTTTTAGTATTATTATTCATTGCGACGACTTTTCCTTTCAGTATGGCTATATTATAAACAAAGCAAATACTATTTTTTTATTCTGTAAAATTCAGTTTAGTAGTTTTAGATAGAAATGTCAACTATGTTTTTAACAACTTCCAGTTTACTTATTTATAATTAACAGGGTTCCCAGAACAAACATTAAGACAATAACTATTTTATGCAATATTACACTATTTATTTTCTGGAACATGCTCAATCCAAGAAGATTTCCAATACTAGTACCTATTCCTCCAAATAGCGCAAAAATTATTATTTCCTTATTGATATTTCCATATACAATATGCATAACTACAATCATCATTGATCTAATTAAGAAACTGAATTCTAGAGTTGCTTTGTAGGACAACCTGTTTTTGATTCCGTATAAGTAATATACGACCAAAGGTGGTCCACCAACATTGAACATTCCGCTCATAATTCCACTTAATGAACCTGCTATAATTCCATTTTTTACATTAGTCTTGATTTTTATTTCTTTTTTACTCTTTATAAATAGGAAAATGGAAATAGAGACTATAGTGATTCCAAGAATTCTTTTTAATATATTTTCATTTCCAAAGACCAACAGACGCACTCCAATAGGTACAAGTGCTAATGAAGATATTAGAGGTACCATGGCTATTTTGTAATCAATATGTTTTCTGAACTTAAAGACAACATAAGTACCCATAAAAAAGGTTTGCATACCTGTTACTATGGCTGCCACTTTTAGAGGCATGATAAAAGGAAGAAAAAACATAACAAACATTGCAAAACCGAATCCTGATAAACCTTGAATTAAACTGCCGCCGAAACAAATCATTAAAGTCAATATTTTTTCTGTCATAAGGTTCTCTCCGTATTTTAGTATTTATAGTGTTATAGTTTTTTAGGTATTACTATTATACTAAAATATATCATGTTTTGACCTTTTTGGCAAAAAGCTCGATGTGACGTTTCAATATTGTGCCAGTAGGTCAGAAAGAATGTTTTGTTCTGACGTGGTTTTTGCAAAATAGTATATGTATATGTTTCGCCAGCTACTTGCTCGTCCTGAGCTCGGCAAATAATAATGGACATCGAGTCCATTATTATTTCTGACAGTCCAGTAGGGCTGCCAGATTAAATGCTGCGTTCGGCGTCCTGCCTCACTACTTCACATATACATATACTATTTTGCTTGTAGTCCCCTTCAATATAATTACAAAACATTTTTCTTCTTAGTTAGCACTTCTATGGCTAGTATATTGTATCAAAATGAGGAAATAGAAAATTCTTCTAGTAATCCTACATCCCACAAGAGCTGTAGTACTGTATATCTTGCTCTTAGTTCTTTTGCTATCTTTATGCTGTCTGAGACTGTGGTGGAATCTACTTCTACTTGGTTTGGGGTTATGGGGGCTCCTACTTTAATGAGCATGGTTTTTAGTTCTTCTGTAGGGGGGATGATATCTTTTATTGTGTCAATTATTTTGTCCCAGTTTTGGGTTATTTTTTGTATTCTTATTTTATGTTCTTCTTTGGAATTTTTGTTGGTTTTTTGTTCTAGTTTAATAACGTCATTGGCGGCGTGTTTATATTTTTGTTTTATATTTTTAACCCAGTCATTGTAGTCAAATTCCTCTGCGTGTTTTAGTGCTTTTTCAAAGTCTAGATTGGTGTTGGTAAGCATTTCGTATAGTTTGGCAATGATAAGGGTGGCTATACCTACTTTTGTGCCATGGAGTACTGCTTCTTTGCCCTGGAATAGAAACATCATTTCCCAGTAGTGAGATAGGTGATGTTCAGCACCTGAAGCTGGTCTTGAATTTCCTACGAAACTCATAGCAATACCAGATAGTATCAGGCCTTCAGTTAAATTTTTTATGGCGATTGTATCTCTATTTTTAATGCCGTCTATATCCTTAACACATCTATGTATAGATTCTTTTACTAGGTCTACGACGCTTTCACAATAGTATTCATCGTTTATTATTGAACTTATTTTCCAGTCACATAGACATGTATATTTACCTAATATATCTCCTAACCCAGCAGTTATCATTTCCATAGGAGCTTTTTTTATTATATTTATATCTGCTATTATGGCTTTTGGTGAATTGACTTCGTATGTGGTTTTTAGGTTATTTACTATTAGGGGTGATACAGTTGAGGCGTATCCATCCATAGATGGTGCTGTAGCTACAATAAAATATGGAATATGTATCTTATAACTTACGAATTTTGACAAATCATTCAGAGTACCAGAACCTACTGTTATCATCAGGTCTATATTATCATCAATATTAGTTAGAAGTCTTCCTACAGCTTGTTCATCAGGTACTAATTGATTGGTTTCTTCAAAAACATAGGACGTACAACTGATTTGGCTATCTTTTAATATTTTTTCTACGGTTTCTCCTAGTACTTTATAAGTATTGGAGTCTGAAACGATTAGTATATTCTTATAGCCGTATTTACTAATCATTTTTGGTAATTCAAGGGTTACATTTTCCCCTATTAGTATTTCTTCAATAGATGTTCTGTGTACTTTATTACAATTGCATTTAAAACTTTTGTTAAGAAAATCCTCAATCTTGAATGTTTTAAAGTCCATGATTTGCCCTCCATTGTAAGATTATTATACTTCATATTTTTATTTTCTTTATAACTCTATTTTACATATTTATTCAAAAAAATGAAAGAGTTTTTACCCTTTCATTTTTATAAGTTTAATCCTATAATGGATTCTTATTTACTTAATATATTCTCTTTTATATGTTTTAGTGTATTGATTTTATTTGTTGTTATTGAATATACTCCTAGTTCTATATATTTTTCCATATCGCATTCATTATCTATAGTCCAGATTGCTACTGGTAAAAATCTGGAATGGAAGTACTTGATTATTTCCTCATTGCAATATTTGTAGTCAATATTTATTCCACAACAAGACATGGAATTGGCTTCATTGCAAATTTCTTCTATTATTGATTGTTGATTAAAATCTTCTTCGCTTAATGAATTGGTATCTACATTTAGTAGATATTGGAATTGTGGATAGTTATTATATAGATATATTGCTTTTTCTTTTTTACAACCAGAAAGGATTACATGATTATTCATTTTTTCATAATTTACCAGTGCTGCTATGGAATCAATGGCATCTAATGATTTTATATCCAAGTTAAGTACTATATTATACTGATGTGCTATATCTAATGCTTCCAATAATGTTACCATCTTATTGTTGATATGTTTTTCTAGGTCTTCAAAAGTGATTTCATTAACTTGTATTTGTTCATCCTGTATAGTATTTATTGAAGGATCATGAATTAATATTGGCACACCGTCTTTTGTGGCTCTTACATCGACTTCAATAATATCTGCACCTGTTTCTATTCCTTTCATTATTGATTCAATTGAATTTGGTACTGTATTCATACAACCTGCATGTGCTGTAATTAGTGGTAATCTGCTCATTTTTCTCCTCCTAGAAGATGTTTGTCTATTATTAATATAATTATATGGAATCGATTCCAGGTTGTCAATATGCATTTGGTTTACTGTACAGGTAAGTCAGAAAAAATATTTTGTTCTGACTTGGTTTTTGCAAAATAATATATGTATATGTTTCGCCAGCTACTTGCTCGTCCTGAGCAAAAAGCTGGGTTCGGCGTCCTGCCTCAACGAAATAACTTTTTAACGAGCAACATAGATTTTATAGGCTAAAGTTACATCTTTTAACTGGCTTAAGAGTGGTAAGTACAGAGAAAATCATATATAGTGATAATAACGACTTTTACGCTTGTTGCCATCCTTTAAAACAGATAGAAGCAACAAACATAACAAGAGTGTATTATCATTATATATGATTTCAATATACGACCGTTGTCTGTTTAATACTTTGTCGACAGTCTAAATTGGGCTTTACGCTCAATACATATGAACTTTTATTATTACATATTTTTCTCTGCAATCTTAGCTAATGGACTACGTTCTACTCTTTTAAGTGCTACGTGCCCTGTTATATTAAAGGATTTCATCTTTTCTACGGTATATACTAAGCCATTGGATTTTGAATCTATGTAGTTATTATCAATCTGGTTATCACTTGGGTCTCCCAAAAATACAAATTTGGAATGTTCTCCTGCTCTAGTTAACATAAGTTTAGCTAAATGGGGGGTCATTTCCTGTGCCTCATCTACTATAATCAAGGAATTAGTGAATGTCCTTCCTCTCATGTAGGTAAAGGTCTTGGTCTCTATTACCCCTCTTTGGCGAAATTGCTCTATAAAATCCTCTACAGTGAAAGTTGGTTTTCCTCCATTGTTCTTATTAGTTTCTTTTATATCAGATAAATTTTCTATAGCATCATAGAAACTTCCCATCCAAGGTTTCAGTTTTTCCCGTTCTGTACCTGGAAGATAACCTATATCATTTCCTGCTGCTATTACTGGCCTAACAAATACTATTTTCCTATATTTATTTGTTTCTATTACATTTTGCAAAGCGGTAGCTGTTGCAAGTATTGTTTTTCCTGATCCTGCTCCACCTATAATTGTTACAAAATGTATATCGGGGTTCATAAGTAATTCAAATGCCATCTTTTGCTCTCTATTGATGGGGTTCAGCCCCCAGGCATTTTCATTGGCATGTATAAGTGGAACTATTTTATTTCCGTCATATCTGGCTAATATTTCGTGAGAAACTTGGTCCTTACTTTTAATATGGAAGAATTCATTGGGGTATATTTCCTCTTGTAAATCAGGAACTTCTAATCCTCCATCAAATATTTTGTTAATGTCTTTTGACAATAATTCAATCTCGGTATAACCTTTATAGATAGTATCAATGTCAATACGGTCACTTTGATAATCTTCTACTTCAATTCCTAATGACCTAGCTTTTATAGCCATATATAAGTCTTTTGTAACTAATATTATCCGACTACTATCATTGACTTTTTTTAGACTTAATACAATAGCTAATATTCTTGAGTCATTTTTATTGGTATCAAAGCCATTAGGAAGAATGTCTATATCCATATGATTCAATTCTACACGCAAAACACTTTTGTTGGGTAATCTTATTCCTTTTTCTATGTCTCCCTTTTCCATTAATAACTTAATCTCTTTTGCTACCATTCTAGCATGGAATCCAACTAATCCTTCTCTTCTTTTTAGATTATCCAGTTCTTCTATGCAAAGTAAAGGTATGATTATATTGTTACCTGCAAAATTATGCATGAATTCAGGATCATGAATCATTACATTAGTATCAATTATATAGTTTTTAACCGTATAATTTCCTCCCTTCAAAAATACCATTAATGTCATGGTGACGTTTCCCTCGTCATGTTCTTAAGTCATTCTTATGATAATAATATTCTATTCCGGTATACTATCTTTTATGTCCTTAACAATTTCTTCCAGACTTTTGTCATCACACTCAATAACTTTATTTGCATATTTTTCATAGAGTTCAACTCTTTGGTCATAGACATCTTTCAATGTATGGCCTTTTGCCATAGCTATGCCTCTAGTAGTTATATTATTGACTCTTCTTTCAATTTCTTCATAAGAAACTTTTAGATAGATTATATCTCCCAGTTCCTTTAGATGTTCCATTGTTTCGTGTCTAAAAATTACGCTTCCACCAGTTGCTATAATAGATTTTGATACATCTATACTTAGAACCGCTTCTTTTTCTATATCTAGAAATTTTTCCATTCCAATATCATCAATGATCTCTTGCAACAACCTGTTTTCTCTTTTTTGTATGACCAAATCAGAATCAATGAAAGTAAATCCCAAAGTTTTGGCTAATACCACACCGATTGTACTTTTTCCTGCTCCTGGCATACCAATTAATACCATGTTTTTCATCTTATGCTTCCTCTCATATGATAGTATAATATTATGTTTTCTATATAATATAAATTAAGTATTCTTTAATTTTTTTCTTATTATACTTTATATGATGGTTTATTTCAATATCAGTGATTTAGAACTACTCAAGTCCAAATGCGGTTTTAAATCCGTTTACTATCTCATTGGATATAACCTCACTATGTCCACCTTCTGACAATATAATCTTAGCATTTTTTGATTTCAAGAAATTGATTTCTTCTTCTGATAATTTTCCAACAGCCTCATCTTCCATTGCACTAATGTAGGTGATATTCTTCAAATCATATTTATCTAGCTTTTCAGTGTATCTATTTTTACCTAATCCAGCAGCTAGTTTATTTACATTTTTCTCACTGTTACTAGGGATAGCATCTGATTCAGGGTCATCCATTATTCCATTTTCATTAGGCACAGCCTTGACACCATCTACAAAATATCCTGTACCACCTTTACTAAAGGATTTCCAAATAACTTCTGGCATATCAAGTCTACCAACAATAATCAGGTATTTATCTGCTATATCAACACCATATTCTGAAATTAATTCTTGAGCCATCAAAGCTCCAAAAGACATACCTAGAACATACACCTTTTTCCCTTGCTCCTTATAATAGTTTATTACCTTCGCTAACATCTGAATACTTTCCTTATCATATTTTATAGCTTCTTCAAAAGATATTTCTTTGTCTTGGAACAGTTCAGGATTCTTGGTTTGCTTTTGATGTACATTAACTATAAAGAAATCTCTATTCTTAATTTCTTCTGTCTCTTCTTTTACCGTAGTTGTATCAAAATCATACATAGGTCCACCTTGTGTATTAATAACAACAGCACTGCTCTCTTGATTTCCAGATATACTGATTAATGAACTAATCTCTTCAGGGATACCATTTAGTGTCTCATCTTGTATCTCATCTTGTATCTCATCTTGCATCTCATTTTGTTTCTTAACTTGCTTTTGCTCTTCTTCCTCCTTTGGTTGAGTACTGAATTCAGTTTCATTTTGATTCTTAATCTTGTTTTTTCCCTCTGGTTTTGATTTACAACCAGAAATCACTGTACTAATTGTCATCACTATTACTATCAACAAATAAATTAATTTTCTAGTTTTCATTTTTATTACTCCTCTTAAGTTTATTTTTCTTGAGCATCTATTTACAAGTATATTGTACTTAGAATTTCTTTTGATATAATGAATAATTTCTTAAAATTTTCTTAATATTTACTAATTAGGAATGTGTATAGGACTAGCTATTAACATATATTCTACTCAATACATATTTCAGATATCTAATGAATACTTAGCATTATTAAAATATTCAATATAGTATAATCTTTTCATATAACACCTGGTAAATTTTGGTACAATTTGCTACTTAAATTTGGTTATAAATGATGATATCTCTATTTAATAGAATACTGCTACAATTAAATTGTTACTTATACTGTGATTAATCATATGTTACTGTCAACAAAGTGAAATGAGGAGGAATAATATGAGCAAGGCAAAAAAGAAATCAAAACTGTTTCAATTAATGGTTGTAGGGCTGGGAATCAGTTTGACAACCCCTTGTTTCAGCACATATGGGGCTGAAATAGAAACCAATACTATAATTGAAACCTCTGAAACTAGTGAATTAGAAGATAATAATCTTCCCATTATAAACGAAAATATTATAAGTAATACTAATAATATCAGTTATGGAACACTACTAAGTCAATATACTGAGTATCTCAAATCAAAAACACCAGAAGCCATTGATAATATTATCTTAAGCTTAGAAGATAATGAATTCTACTCTGCTCTAGTAAAAAGAACTTTCATTGATAGGCTTGGTGCTGATAATCTAGAAAATTTTAAAGCTAAGAGTACTGACCATGCTGCTTTTTTATCAACTATCTTCAATAGAAACGATCTTCTTAATTTATTTTTGCAAGGACGATCTGATTATAAACAAGATAGACTGGTAAAATCTCTAGATGTCTGGAAAGATCTATGGGAAAACGATGAGGATTGTCATGATGGCTTCTATGCAAAATTTGCTATTGCAATGGCTTTAGTCCATGCAAATCCTATTAAGACTTATGATTCAAATCATACAGTTATAGATCCAGTTGTAAGATATGACCATTATAAAAAACTTAACACAGAAGGTAAATTATTCCCATCTTTTAACAATCTTGATGTTATTCATCTTACTATGGTAGCTGATAATGCTACTTCTGAAGCTGATATAGATTGGATTCATGATTATCTTAGAACCAAACACCCTAGCTACATAACTCAACCTGCATTAAAAAAGGCAGCCTTTTTGATGCCTTATGGAAAAAGGGACGGTAAGAATTATCAAGGTGAATGGACACTAAAAGATCTCCTTGAGATTGGTGGGGTTTGTACAAGAATATCCTATTTCGGTACTTTAATATATAGATCCTTTGGTGTACCTTCCACTGATGTAAGACAGCCTAACCATATGGCTTTTTTATACATGTCAGGTGAAGGTAAATGGAGTCTTGGAAATAATATTGGTGGTATTGGATATGCTTGGAATAGACCGGCAACTACTGTACCTTGGGGAGACCATCCAATATATACAAAGCTATTGGCAGAAGCTACTAGTGACAGGGATAGCCTAGATAAAACTAATCAGTTACTATGGCTTTCTGAAATAATGGATTCAACTTATGAATTACAAATAATCAATAAAGCCATAGATGTTAATAAAAACAATTTGATTGCTTGGTATTATAAAATAGATACTATGATTTCCAATAATGCTTCAATCCAAGAATGGAAACAATTGATGTCCGATATAATTGATAATTTTACTTATCATCCAAAAGTTATGACAGACCTTCTTAATAGATTACCAATACAACAAATCTCAGAAAATGATAGATGTATATTGCAAGAACTAATCCTTGACATATATGCTGCATTTGATAAAAACACAGACAGTGAACAACTAAATACAATTAAAGCACTATATAGAAGAATGCAAACTGGAAATTTAGTACTAGCTCAATTTTCTATAAACGGTCCAAATGCTGGTAGACTCATGGGAATCAAAAAAGGTGAAGAATATAGTATTGACGGCGGCAAAACTTATATAACTGCTTCTGAAGATGATTTATTACTTACAGAAGCTCAAGTAAATTCTGTCAACACAGAAGATAACATTAGAATTAGGATTGACAGTACTTACGAGCCTTACGTATTATATATTTACCGACACTATCTAAAACAGATTCATGTAATAATGGATAATGAAACAAACACTTTAGCAGGTATGAAAAGTTATATGGAATTTTCTACGGATAAAGTAAATTGGACTAAGTATAAAAATAATCTTCCTGATTTATCTGGTTATATAACAATATATATAAGAAGAAGTGGAGAGGGATCAAAACTTGCCAGTAATATCTTAACTAGGCAATTCACTGCCTGTTCATTCTCTTTTGACGGTGAAAATGCCAATAGACTCATGGGCTTAAAAAAAGGTGAAAAATATAGTCTAGATGGTGGCAAGACTTTCACTACTGCCAATGAAGACGACTTGCTGTTGACAGAAGCTGAAATAAAATCAATTAATAGTACAAATAATATAATTATTAAACCTTTTGATACAGATGAACAATTTATAATCTATATTAATAGTTCTCAACTAAAAGATAAAGTTATCAAGCATAATAATCTAGAAAACACTATTACAGGGCTAAATAAAACAATGGAATTTTCTTTGGATAAAATTACTTGGACTAGATATAATGGTAATAACCTTCCTGATTTGTCTGGTAATGTAACAATATATATTCGTAAATCTGCTACTGGTCTTTATCTGCCAAGTAATATTATTTCCAGGAAATTTACTGCTGCTACATTTTCTTTTAGTGGTGAAAATGCTGGTAGACTTATGGGGATTACTCCTGACATAGAATATAGTTTGGATGGCGGTAATACTTACACTACTCCTTCTGAAAAAAACGTACTGCTTACTAAAAATGAGTTAGAGTCAATTACTACTGCTCATGGTATTCTTATTAGAATGAAAGGTACTGATGATACTCAATTAATCAAAATCGGTAAAAATGGATTATGGAACAGCACAATAAAAGCTAATGATACGGAAAATACTCTAAAAGGTCTTAGTAAGTACATGGAATTCTCTATTGATAATAAAGAGACTTGGACTAAATATAATGGCAGCAATCTACCTGATTTGACTGGTAATTTAACTATTCATGTTCGTAAATATGCTAGAGGTACTTCTCTACCTAGTCCAATTGTTACTAGAAAATTTACTGGTGATACTTCATCTATAGTTTTATCTGATATTTCATTCTCCTTTAGTGGTGATAATGCAGGTAGACTTATGGAGATTACTCCTGATGTAGAATATAGCTTGGATGGTGGTATCACTTATACTACTCCTTATGAAGATAACATATTACTATCTGATGCTGAGCTTGAATCCATTAATTCTAATGATAATATATTAGTCAGAAGTAAAGGCATTAATGAAACTTACACAATCCATATTAATGATAGCAATTTAAGCTCTAGTAGTCTGGCTACCAATGATACTGATAATACTATTTTATTAGATACAAGCTTAGAGTATTCTTTTGATAAAATTAACTGGACTAAATATGATGGTTATAATAATCCTGATTTATCTGGTGATGTTATTCTCTATATTCGTAAATATGCTGCAGGTACTACAACTTCCAGCAACATTGTGGAAATAGCTTATACCGAAGATATAATAATCCCAGCTGAATTAGATCCTGTTAGCTTCTCCTTGGATGGGCAAAATGCTAGCAAACTTATGGGGATTACAACATATGCTGAATATAGTGTGGATGGTGGTATCACTTACACCACTCCTTATGAAGCTAATGTATTGTTAACTAAGGATGAGTTGGATTCCATGACTGCTGCTAACGGTATTCTTATTAGATTAAAAGGAACTGATAAAACTCAACTTATCAAATTAGACCAAAGAACAATACATCCTCGTAATATTAAATCCAATGATAGCAATAATACTGTAACTATTAATAATAATATGGAATTTTCTATTGATGATAAAAATACTTGGATTAGATATAACGGTAGCAACCTTCCAGATTTGACTGGTGACATAACTATTCATATCCGTAAATATGGAACAGGTAGATCATTACCAAGTAAAATTGTTACTAGAACATTTACACAAGCAAAATAGGAGTACACAAATTTTACATAGCTTAATATAATTTTTTATATTGTCGACAAACCGTTATTCATTCCTCCGAAGAATAACGGTTTGTTTTTTACCATATTTTAACATTTCTTACCAAAAAACGTTGATTGAAAAACTCATTATCATTTTTGTGACTAATTTCATTAGTGCAAGTGTAATCTACCCTTAAGATACTATAAAATTAACTATTTTATAGTATAAT
>JGI12573J12842_1000058_pt1 | contig 91752 bp, 77 predicted proteins | sample TtanPargueraPR_7_FD_12842 | JGI IMG/M metagenome (IMG submission 12842)
CTGGCCGCTGCCGACGCCGCCGATGCCGCGCGTGCCCGCGGCGAGGCCGGGCCGCTGACCGGCTTGCCGGTGGCGATCAAGGACCTGTTCTGCACCGACGGCGTGCTGACCACTGCCGGCTCGAAGATGCTGGCCAATTTCGTCGCCCCCTACGATGCCAGCGTGGTCGAGCGACTCAAGGCCGCCGGCACGGTGAGCCTGGGCAAGGCCAACCTGGACGAGTTCGCCATGGGCTCCTCCAACGAGAACAGCGCCTTCGGCGCGGTGAAGAACCCCTGGGACACCAGCGCCGTGCCGGGCGGCTCCTCCGGTGGCAGCGCCGCCGCGGTGGCCGCGGGACTGGCTCCCGCCGCCATGGGCACCGACACCGGCGGCTCGATCCGCCAGCCGGCCGCCTTCTGCGGCATCACCGGCCTCAAGCCCACCTACGGGCGGGTATCGCGCTGGGGCATCATCGCCTACGCCTCGAGCCTTGACCAGGCGGGCCCCATGGCGCGCACCGCCGAGGACTGCGCCCTGCTGCTGAACGCCATCGCCGGCCACGATCCCAGGGATTCCACCTGCGTGGCCCGCGGCGTGCCCGACTACCGCGAGGAACTCAACGCGCCATTGGCGGGCCTCAAGATCGGCCTGCCCCGGGAGTACTTCGGCGACGGCCTCGACCCCGAGGTGGAGCGTGCGGTGCGCGAGGCGGTAGCGGTCTACGAGTCACTGGGCGCCAAGGTGCGCGAGGTCAGCCTGCCGCACACCCACTACGCGATCCCGGCCTACTACGTCATCGCCCCGGCGGAGGCCTCGTCGAACCTCTCCCGCTACGACGGCGTGCGCTTCGGCCACCGCTGCGAGAACCCCAGCGACCTTATCGACCTCTACAAGCGCTCCCGCGCCGAGGGCTTCGGCGAGGAGGTCAAGCGGCGCATCCTGATCGGCACCCACACCCTCTCCGAGGGCTTCTTCGATGCCTACTACAAGAAGGCCCAGCAGGTGCGCCGCCTGATCCGCCAGGACTTCCTCGATGCCTTCGAGGAGGTCGACGTGCTGATGGGCCCTGCCTCCCCCACCCCGGCCTTCGACCTGGGCGCCCAGAAGGATCCGGTCTCCATGTACCTGCAGGATATCTACACCATCGCCGTCAACCTGGCCGGCATCCCCGGCATCAGCGTACCGGCGGGCTTCGTGGGCAAGCGCCCGGTGGGGCTGCAGATACTCGGCACCCACTTCGCCGAGCAGCGCCTGCTCAACGTCGCCCACCAGTTCCAGCAGGCCACCGACTGGCACCTGCGTCGTCCCCAGCTTGTCGAGGAGAGCGCCTGATGCAATGGGAAACCGTGATCGGCCTTGAGGTCCACGTCCAGCTCGCCACCCGGTCCAAGATCTTCTCCGGCGCCCCCACCGCCTTCGGCGCCGAGCCCAACACCCAGGCCTGTGCCGTGGATCTGGGCCTGCCCGGGGTGCTGCCGGTGCTCAACGAGCAGGCGGTGGCCATGGCGGTGCAGTTCGGCCTGGCGATCCGCGCCGAGATCCCCGAGGTCTCGGTGTTCGACCGCAAGAACTACTTCTACCCCGACCTGCCCAAGGGCTACCAGACCAGCCAGATGTACCACCCCATCGTCGGCCCCGGCGAGGTGGAGATCACCCTGGAGCAGGGCGAGGCCAAGCGCATCCGGGTGCACCACGCCCACCTGGAAGAGGACGCCGGCAAGTCCCTCCACGAATCCTTTTCTGACGGCATGGGCCACGCCATGACCGGCATCGATCTCAACCGTGCCGGCACCCCTCTGCTGGAGATCGTCTCCGAGCCGGACATGCGCTCGGCGAAGGAGGCGGCCGCCTACCTCAAGGCGATCCACTCCATCGTCACCTATCTCGGCATCAGCGACGGCAACATGGCCGAGGGCTCGATGCGCTGCGACGTCAACGTCTCGGTGCGCCCCCTGGGCCAGGCCGAGTTCGGTACCCGCGCCGAGATAAAGAACGTCAACTCCTTCCGCTTCGTGGAGCGCGCCATCGAGTTCGAGGTGGAGCGCCAGATCGAACTGATCGAGGATGGCGGCAAGGTGGTCCAGGAGACGCGTCTCTATGATCCCGAGCGCGACGAGACCCGCAGCATGCGCACCAAGGAGGAGGCCAACGACTACCGCTACTTCCCCTGCCCCGACCTGCTGCCCGTGGTGCTCGACGGCGCCTACGTGGACCACCTGCGCGAGATCCTGCCGGAACTACCCGACGAGAAGCGCGCCCGCTTCCAGGACGAGCTGGGACTCTCCGCTTACGATGCCGGAGTGCTTGCGGCCAGCCGCGAGATGGCGGAGTACTTCGAGGCGGTCAAGGACGCCTGCGGCGATGCCAAGCAGGCCGCCAACTGGGTGCAGGGCGAGCTCTCCGGCGCCCTGAACCGTGAGGGCCTAGCGATCCAGGACAGCCCCGTCTCCGCCGCTCAGCTCGGTGGACTGATCGCCCGGGTGATGGACGACACCATCAACGGCAAGGCCGCCAAGCAGGTGTTCCAGGCGCTGTGGAACGGCCAGGGCGAGAGCGCCGACGAGGTGATCGAGGCCAAGGGCCTCAAGCAGGTCACCGACAGCGGCGCCATCGAGGCGATGATCGACCAGGTGATTGCGGACAGCCCCGCCCAGGTGGCCCAGTACCGCGACGCCGAGCCGGAGAAGCGCGGCAAGATGATCGGCTACTTCGTCGGCCAGGTAATGAAGGCCTCCCGCGGCACCGCCAACCCGCAGCAGGTCAACGGCCTGCTCAAAGAGAAGCTCGACGCCCTGTGCTGACGACGGGGACGACACTCGGAGCCCAGGAGGAGGTCCGACATGGCCGATGACGTCGGCGCACGGCTGCGCACCCTGCGCACCCTGCGCGGTATCTCCCAGCGTGAGCTGGCCAAGCGCTGCGGGGTGACTCACTCCAGCCTGTCGCTTATCGAGCAGGGCAAGGTGAGCCCCTCGGTGAGCTCCCTGAAGAAGATCCTCGACGCCATCCCCATGAGCGTCGGTGACTTCTTCACCATGGACCTGGAGAACGGCCGCCGAGTCTTCTATTCGGCCGAGGACCTGGCCGACGTGGGCGCAGGCGACGTCATCTACAAGCTGGTGGGCGCCGACCGTCGCGACCGGGCCTTGGCCTTCATGATCGAGACCTATCCCCCCGGCGCCGACACCGGCCGCGAGATGATCGCCCACCAGGGCGAGGAGGCCGGCGTGGTGCTGGAGGGAGAGATCGAGATCACCATCGGCGCCGAGTCGAGGATGCTGAAGGCCGGGGAGGCCTACTACTTCGAGACCAACGTGCCCCACCGCTTCCGCAACCCGGGCAGCGAACCCTGCCGCCTGGTCAGCTGCGCGACCCCCGCCCGGGCCTTCTGAGGCCCGGGATCAGCCCTTCTTGAGCTTGTCGATCTCTGCGCGCAGCGCCTCCGCCTCCTCGGTGAGGGAGGCGTTGGCGCGCATGTCGCCGTTGCGAGCGGCGTGCATCGCCTGCTCGAGCTTCTGCTCGTAGGCCTTCTGCAGCTTCCTGGTCGGGTCCGTCTTGAAGAGTCCGAACATGGGGCATCTCCTCTGGGGGGTGTTCCCACAGCCTACCCCTTTCGGCAGGATAGATCGATACAAGAGTTGTACGAACTGCCCACCTCAATACAATGAGGCCGACGCCATGGCGCCGGCCTCGTCGTGTTGCGGAGGATCACCCGGCTCAGTTGGCCAGCGACATCCACACGCTCTTGAGGTCGGAGTACTCCTCCAGGGAGTGGTGGGACTTGTCGCGGCCGTTGCCGGACTGCTTGACCCCACCGAAGGGCATGGTCTGGTCGCCGCCGGCCCAGTTGTTGACGAACACCTGGCCCGACTGCAACCGCCGGGTCACCCGCATGATGCGGTCGATGTCCTGGCTCCACAGGCCTGCCGCCAGGCCGTAGACGCTGTCGTTCGCCAGGCGCACCGCCTCCTCCTCGCTGTCGAAGCCGAACACCGAAAGCACCGGACCGAAGATCTCCTCGCGGCCGATGGCCATCTCGGGGGTGACGCCATCGAACACCGTGGGCGGGATGAAGAACCCCTTGCCATCGACCACGATGGCCTCACCACCGGCACGCAGTCGGGCGCCCTCCTCCTGGCCACGGCGGATGAACTCCAGCACCCGGCGGTGCTGGGTCTCGTCGACCATGGCGCCCATGAAGCTCTCCGGATCGAGCGGGTCACCGGGCTGCATGGTCTCGGCCGCGGCCACCACCTTGTCGATGAAGGCCTCGCGAATGCTGTTCTCCACCAGCAGCCGGGAGCCGGCGATGCACACCTCGCCCTGGTTATGGAAGATCGCCGCAGCGGCATGCTTGGCCACCCGATCCAGGTTCTTGCAGTCGGCGAAGACGATATTCGGGCTCTTGCCGCCGCACTCCAGGTAAAGGCGCTTGAGGTTGGACTCGCCGGCGTACTGCATCAGCAGCTTGCCCACCCCGGTGGAGCCGGTGAAGGCGAGGCAGTCCACCTCCATGGAGAGCGCCAGCGCCTTGCCCACGGTATGGCCGAAGCCCGGAAGCACCTGGAAGACGCCCCGCGGCAGGCCCGCCTCCCGGGCCAGCTGGGCCAGGCGCAGCGCCGAGAACGGCGACTTCTCCGAGGGCTTGAGGATCACGCTGTTGCCGGCGGCAAGCGCCGGGGCCACCTTCCACGCGGTCATCATCAGCGGGAAGTTCCAGGGCACGATGGAGGCCACCACGCCCAATGGCTCGCGCAGCACCAGCGCCAGAGCCTCCTCGCCGGTGGGGGCCACCTCGCCGTAGAGTTTGTCGATGCACTCCGCCTGGTAGCGGAAGCAGGCGATGGCGCCACTCATGTCGCCGAGCGAGCTTGCGATCGGCTTGCCCATGTCCAGGGTATCGAGCAGGGCGAGCTCGACCTTGTTGGCCTCCATCAGGTCGGCCAGGCGCAGCAGCGTCTTCTTGCGCTTGCCCGGGGCGAGGCGTGACCAGTCACCGCCATCGAAGGCGGCGCGGGCGTGGCTCACCGCCACGTCGGCATCGGCGGCATCGCAGCTCGCCACCCGAGCCAGCACCTCGCCGGTAGCCGGATTGACGCTCTCGAAGGTCTCGCCGCTGGCGGCATCGACGAAGACGTCATTGATGAAGGCGCGGGTCTCGAGCCCGCTATCGGACTTGAGGGCGGCGGTCAGGTCGGCGGCGAGTTGCTGCCACTCGGCCAGGGTCTTGGGCATCTCGGGGCGACTCATGCGGAGGTCTCCTCTTGCTGATCGGTGGTGGTGTCGGCCAGTCGAGCCAGGGTAGCATCCAGGGCGGCGCGCGCCTTGTCGACGAGTTCGTCGATCTCGGCGTGGGTGATCACCAGCGGCGGCGAGATGATCATGGTATCGCCCACGGAGCGCATCACCAGTCCCGAGGCGAAGCAGAGGTCGCGGCACAGGTTGCCCACCGCAAGCGCCTTGTCGAAGCGCTCGCCGGTGGCGGGGTCGATCAGCTCCAGGGCGCCGATCAGGCCCAGCGATCGCGCCTCGCCCACCAGCGGATGCTTGGCGAGTGCCTGCCAGCGCTGCGCCAGGTAGGGGCCGAGGTCGTCGCGCACCCGCTCGACCACGCCCTCCGCCTCCATCAGCTCGAGGTTCCTCTGCGCCACGGCGGCGCAGGTGGGGTGGCCGGAGTAGGTGAAGCCGTGGAAGAACTCGCCGCCCTCCTCGATGAGGGTGTCGGCGACCCGGTCGCCCACCAGCACACCGCCGATGGGCAGGTAACCGGAGGAGAGCCCCTTGGCTATGGGCATCAGGTCGGGCTCGAGCCCGTAGTGGACGCTGCCGAACCACTCGCCCAGCCGGCCGAAACCGCAGATCACCTCGTCGGCCACCAGCAGGATGTCGTACTTCGCCAGCACCGCCTTGACCGCCGGCCAGTAGCTCGCCGGGGGGATGATGGCTCCGCCGGCGCCCTGCACCGGCTCGGCGATGAAGGCCGCGACGTTCTCCTCGCCGAGCTCGAGGATCTTCGCTTCCAGGGCCGCGGCACACTCGCGCCCGAAGGCTTCGGGGTCCTGGCCCTCGGAACGCCCTTCTCCAAACCGCCCTTCTCCAAACCAATAGGGCTGGCGTACATGGGCGATCTTCGGTACCAGGGGGCCACCCTGCTCGTGCATGGGCGCCATGCCACCGAGGCTCAGCCCGGCCACGGTGGAGCCGTGGTAGGCATTCTCGCGGCCGATCACCCACTGTTTTTCGGGCTGCCCCTTCAGGGCCCAGTAGCGGCGCACCATGCGCAGCACGGTGTCGTTGGCTTCGGAACCGGAGCCGGTGAAGAAGACGCGGTTGATATGCGGCGGCGCCAGCCGGCATAGCGTCTCGGCGAGCTTGACCGCCGGCGGATGGGTGGTCTTGAAGAAGTTGTTGTAGTAGGGGAGCTGGCGCATCTGGGCGGTGGCGGCCTCCACCAGCTCCTCGCGGCCGTAGCCGAGGTTCACACACCACAGCCCCGCCATGCCGTCGAGGATGCGGTTGCCCTCGGAGTCGATGATATAGACCCCCTCGCCACGTTCGATGATGCGGCTGCCCTCCTCACCCAGGGCCTTGAAGTCGGTGAAGGGGTGCAGATGGTGGGCGTGGTCGAGCCGCTGGTAGTCAGAGGTCTGCATGGTCGACGACTCCAGGCTGGGAAATTCGGGCGGCCCGACGGGAGTGGCACGCCTCGGCGAAGCCGTGAAACAGGGCGTCATAGAGCGGATGCTCGGTGGGGTGCCACTCGGGGTGCCACTGCACGGCCAGGGCGAAGCCCGGGGCATCGCCCACCGAGATCGCCTCGACCAGACCGTCCGGGGTGTGGGCCTCGGCGACCAGGCCCGGCCCCAGGGTGGCGACGCCCTGCTGGTGCAGGGAGTTCACCTGGGCGTGGGGTTCGGGATAGAGGGCAGCCAGCCGGCCGCCAGGCACGATGGCAAGGTCATGGCTCGGGGCGTACTGCTCCGCCTTCTCTCCCGCGGGCTCACGGTGGTCGAGCATGCCCGGCACCCGCTGCACCGCCTGATGCAGGGTCCCGCCGAAGGCCACATTGAGCTCCTGGAAGCCGCGACAGATGCCCAGCAGCGGCAGGCCGAGATCCAGTGCGGCGGGAATCCAGGCCAGGGCTGCGGCATCGCGGTGGAGATCATCCCGGGTATTCTCCGGCTCCCGCTCGGCCCCGTAACGGCCCGGCTCGACGTTGGTATAGCTGCCGGTGAGCAGCAGACCATCCAGATGGGCCGGCAGGTCGCCGGACACGGCGTCCTCCCACACCGGCAGGATCACCGGCGCCAGGCCGTACTCGCGCAGGGCGGCAAGATACTTGTCGGTGACCATATGCGCCGGATGGCCCTCCACCTCGCGGCGGCAGGCAATCACGCCCACCAGGGGTCGGGACGACATTGCGCTCTCCTCTCGTCAATGAATCTCGATGTTATGCTTTGTTCAACATAGCCTGTCCCGGGACGGATGCCAAGCGGGAGCCGAAAGGCCTCAGGATACGATGGGAAACCATGAGGAAGCAGCGACCAGAGGATACCGATACCACTGCCTGCGGGCCGCGTATAACGTAAAGTATTTGACAACACCCAGGTGCCACCACAAAGATAGCACCAAGCCAAGCCAAACAAGGGACTCTGCCATCATGTCGCCACACGTCGCCTCCGAGGCCCGGGACTTCCTCGCTCAGCACCCCGAGATCGACGCCATCGACCTGCTGATCAGCGATCTCAACGGCGTGCTGCGCGGCAAGCGGGTCTCTCCAGAGAATCTGGAGAAGGCCTATACCCAGGGTATCAACCTGCCCGCCTCGGTCTACGCCCTGGATATCCTCGGCAATACCATCGAGGAGACCGGTCTGGGCCTCGACAGCGGCGACGCCGATCGAGTGTGCCGGCCGCTTCCCGGCACGCTGATGCCCACCCCCTGGCGACGCCAGGGCCGCCAGGCCCAGTTGCTGATGCATATGCAGGAGCCCGACGGCAGCGGCTTCTTCGCCGAGCCGCGCCAGCTGCTCGGCCGGCAACTCGAGCGCCTCACGGCGCGTGGCCTGACCCCGGTGGTCGCCGTGGAGATGGAGTTCTATCTGGTGGACCGCCAGCGCGACGCCAGCGGCACGATCCAGCCGCCCTGCTCACCGGCGACCGGCGAGCGCGCCAGCCAGAGCCAGCTCTATTCGGTCAGCGAGCTCGACGAGTATGCGGACTTCCTCGGTGAGGTGCAGAGCGCGGCCGACATCCAGGGGCTGCCGCTGGATACCATGCTCAAGGAGTGTGCCCCGGGGCAATTCGAGATCACCCTGAAGCACGGCGCGGACGTGCTGGCCGCCTGCGACGCGGCGGTACTGCTCAAGCGACTGATCAAGGGAGTGGCGCAGAACCATGGCTTCGAGGCCACCTTCATGGCCAAGCCCTACGGCCTCGAGGCGGGCAACGGCACCCACGTGCATATCAGCCTGCTGAACGAGGACGGCGACAACGTCTTCGCCGCCACCGACGGTGACCCCCTGGGCACTCCCGACCTGCATCACGCGGCGGCCGGCCTGCTGACGCTGATGCCGGCCAGCGTGGCGCTGTTCGCCCCCAACCTCAACTCCTTCCGCCGCTTCCAGCCGGGACTCTACGTGCCCATGGCGCCCACCTGGGGCTTCGACAATCGCTCGGTGGCGGTGCGCATCCCCTCGGGACCCAACGCCGCTCGGCGGCTCGAACACCGGGTGGCCGGCGCCGATGCCAACCCCTACCTGCTGCTGACGGCCCTGCTGGCGGGCATCGACTACGGCCTCTCCAGGGAGCTGACCCCGCCGCCGCCGATCACCGGCAACGCCTATGCCCAGGTCGAGCCGAGCCTGACCAACAGCTGGTGTCAGGCGCTCGACCTGCTGGAGGCAAGCGAGCCGCTGCGCGCGGCCCTGGGAGACGACTTCCTGACGGTCTTCCTGGCCAATCGACGTGCCGAACGCGATCTCGCCATGCAGCACGTCAGCCGTCTGGAGACCGACTGGTACCTGCGCCAGGTCTAGGCGCCTGCCGGACTCCAGGCTGCCTCACGGCGAGGGCCGGTCACATCCGACAGGCTTCAGGGCGCGAACACCACAGGCTCACACCTCGGTGGACTCGCCCTCCCGAACCTCGGGCTCGGCCTGCCACTGTACCTCGCCATCGATCACCGGTAGGCGCTCGGCCTGGGGAGCGGTATCGAGGCGTCGCGACTGCTCCTCGCCGTCAAGGCGGTAGGTGACGTCGTAGCCCTGGGTCTCCTCATGTTCCTCCATGACCGTGCGGCACTGCTCCTCGGTCACCACTCGCTCGCGGGTCTCGTAGCGCGTCTCGTAACGGGTCTCGTACTGGACCTGCGGCTGTGCCTGGGCATGCTGGCGGGCCTCGACGCGCTCCTGCACCTCGCGCCCGGCCAGGGCACCGCCGATGGCACCGGCCACGGTGGCGAGCTTCTTGCCACTGCCACCACCGATCTGGTTGCCCAGCAGGCCTCCGACGACGGCACCGGCAGCACCACCGACGATACGGTGGGGATCCCGGCTGGCCGCCGGGCCACTCGGGGCCGGCGCCTCCACCGGAACCTGAACCGGCACCTCGACCGGCACCTCCTCACTCACGACCCGCTCCACGTCCTCGCAGACCTCGCGGGGCCGCTCCACGGTACGGGTCACGGGCTGCACGGCCAGGATCTCGGCGTACTCTGGCCCGCGTGGCTGCTGTACCTGCCAGGCACCGAAGGCCAGCCCACCCAGGCCCAGCACCGCCAGCGTCGCACCGACGACTATCGACTTGCTCATCTGTCACCTCCTGAAGAGAGTGGAACACCACTCGCTGAAACACCATCGGGCTCCAGGCGTGAGTGACCATGACGGCTTGGGGCGATGAGAGGGGCAGCGCAATCCGGCGCCACCCGATGAAACCCAGTATAGGATGATGCGCCTTGTCGAGGGCCCGGTGGAGACGACTTCCACAGACTCTCCCTGGCCGTCGCCGGCTGGCGACAGTCAAGTCAGCAGAGACAGTCGCGGCGCTCAGGCCAGGGGCTCGCCGGCGGAGGTGACAGCTCCGCCTCCCGGCTCGGCCACTGCCGCCCGCGGCGCCACCAGTCCCCAACGCCTATCCAGCCAACGGCGGGCAGCTTCGACTCGATTGAAGGTGTAGACGTGCAGACCGACAAAACCGCCAAGGGGATCGCCGAGCCGCGGGGCCAGCTGTTCGAGCAAGCCATCGGGGTAATAGGGAGAGGGCCGCAGCAGTCGTGACATCCAGCCCGACCGGCGACGCAAGGCACGCACCGAGGGTCCCAGCCCCAGACGCAGGGCGATGGCCAGCAGCCGCCTGGGCTCCATTACCCCGGGGATCCCGGCAACCACCGGCAGCGTCATGCCGAGCCGTCGCTGCCGCTCTCGCCAGGCCAGCAGCGGCTGCGCCTCGAAGCACAGCTGGGTCACGGCGTAGTCGGCCAGCGCCGCCTTGGCCTCCAGGTCGCACTGCAGCGCCGTCGCCTCGATGCGGTGATGCCCCTCCGGATAGGCCGGCACACCGAGCCGCGCCGGGCGCAGTTCACACCCAGCCAGGGCCTCGAGCAGCGCCCGACCGTGGGGAAAGGCTCCCACCGGCTGCTCGGTATCGCCGCCCACCACGAAGGCATCGTCGATCCCCAACTGCGCCAGGTGCTCCAGCAGTCGCTCGAGATGAGCGCGATCCTGGATCAGTCGAGCAGCGAGATGCGGCACCACGTGGAAGCCCTCCCCGACCAGCCACTCGCTGGCCTCCAGGGTCCGCTCCAGGCCATGGCGCGGCGAGCAGGTCACGCTGACCACGGCACCCTCGGGAAGGGCGCGGGCCGCCTCCTGCATGCCGGCAATGGGCAGCAGTTCGAAGCGAGTTGCCGTCATCGTTCTCACCCCTTGGGAATCGCCTTGGCGGGGTCGTGGAAGGGCTTCTCCACCACCCTGGCCTCCTGCAGGCCGGTATTGGCCTCGATGCGCAGCGTCGTGCCCAGCTCGGCGTACTCGATCGGCACCATGGCGTAGCCGATGTTGCGCTCCTGGCGCGGCGAGCGGGTGGCCGAAGTCACCTTACCGATAGGCGCGCCCCCCGCATCGAACACCGGGAAGAGGTCGATCATCGCGCCATCGGTAAAGTAGCCGACGCTGGGGCCGTCGATCTCCACCCCCACCAGCTTGCGCGACACCCCCTCGGCCTTGATGTGCTCCAGGGCGGCGCGGCCGATGAAGTCGTCGTCGCCGCGCAGGTCCACCATCCAGTCGTAGCCCATGCCCACCTCGAAGGGGTTGGTGTCGTACCAGATGTCGCAGCCGAAGGCGAGGATGCCGCCCTCGATGCGGCGGATATGGCAGGGGCCGATCACCTGCATGCCGTGGGGCCGGCCGGCCTCGAAGACCCGCTGCCAGAGCGCCTCGCCGAAGCGACTGGCCTCACGCAGGTAGATCTCGTAGCCGATCTCCCCGGAGTAGCCGGTACGCGAGATCACCACCGACATGCCGTTGAGATCGGCCTCCATCAGGTGGTAGTAGGGCATGCCCAGCACCGCCTCGCCGAACAGGTCCACCATCACCGCCTTGGCCTTCGGCCCCTGGACCTGCACCGGCGCCACGTCCACCTCCTTGATGGTCACGTCGAGCCCGGCATTGACGGCGAGCCCCTGGCACCACAACAGGATGTCGCTGTCGGCGAGCGACAGCCAGAAGCGGTTCTCCTCGATGCGCAGCAGCACCGGGTCGTTGAGGATGCCGCCATCGGGGGCCGTGACGAAGACGTACTTGCACTGCCCCACCTGGCAGTGGCGCATGTCCCGGGGAACCAGCCGCTGGACGAAGGCGAAGGCGTCGGGCCCGCTGATCTCGATCTGGCGCTCGACGCCGACGTCCCACAGGGTCACGCCCTGCACCAAGGCCCAGTACTCGTCCACCGGGTCGGTGTAGAGGCGCGGGTGGTAGTGATGGTTGTAGACGCTGTACTTGCGTACCCCGTGTCGCCGCGAGGCGTAGAAGAACGGTGACTTGCGGATGCGCGGATAGAGCAGGATTTCTGGCGCCGACGGAGTGTTCTGCGTGCTCTGGATGTTCTCGATGGCCTGAGTCATGACTGCCTTCCTCCACTGTCGCTTTACCGGGGACCGACACCCGCCGGCCGCCCTTGCCTTCGACACTAGCGCCTGGACCGAGCGGCCATCTCGCTATGGGCGTCGAGCTCTTAGCCGTGGGCGACAGGCCGCGGATGACCCTGTCGCCGCCAGGCAAGGGGGCGTCGCCGCGGGACAGCGTGATTCGTGAGACCTGCCTTATGCTGCGGGAAACCCTCGACGTGAGGAGCACGATCATGGCGGCACTCCCCTCGCAGGCAGACGCGGTGATCATCGGCCTGGGCGGCATCGTCGGCGCCTCGGTGGCCCATCACCTGATCGAGCAGGGCTGGACCAACCTGGTGGGGCTCGAGACGTCCGCCCTGCCTTCGGACATCGGCTCCACCGCCCACGCCTCCGATTTCTGCTTCATGACCTCCCATGATCGGCTCTCCTGCTATACCACCACCTACAGCCGGCGCTTCTACGAGGCGATGGGGCACTACCACAGAGTCGGCGGCCTGGAGATCGCCCGGGTCGGCGACGAGGCGCGGCTCGCCGAACTGCAGCGCAAGGTCGCCTCGGGCAAGGCCTTCGGCACCAAAGTGTGCATGGTCGACGCCGACGAGGTGGTGGCGCGCTTCCCGCTGCTGGACCGTGACCGGGTGCTGGGTGGCATGTGGGACCCCGACGCCGGCCTGGTGATCCCGCGCTCCCAGCGGGTGGCCGGCGAACTGATCGAGCGCGCCGTGGCAAGCGGCCACCTGCGCGCCTTTGCCGAGACCCCGGCACTGGATATCGATGTCCGGGACGGCCGGGTCTGTGGGGTCGAGACGCCCAGGGGCTACGTCGCCACCCCGCGGGTGATCATCACCTCGGGCATCTGGGGCCCGATCCCCGCCGCCATGGGCGGTGCGACCCTGCCGCTGATGCCGGTGGAGCATCCGCTGCTGTTTTTCGGCCCCTTCGAGACCTTCGCCGGCAGCGGCAAGGAGATCGGCTACCCACTGCTGCGCGACCAGGGCAACTCCGCCTACCTGCGCGATACCGGCGACCCGACCAGCACCGAGGGGGGCCTGCTGGAGTGGGGCTACTACGAGCAGCGCGAGCCGCGGCTGGTGGCCCCTCACGCCATCCTCCCGCGCGACCGGGCACGCCTCTCGCCCTCCATGCGCGACCTGGAGCTGGACCAGGTGGCAGAGGCCTTCGAGCGGGCTATCGAGCTCACGCCGATGCTCGGTGAACTGGGCTGGGACGAGAAGCACTCCTTCAACGGCCTGCTCTCGGTCACCTCGGACGGCGGTTCGCTGGTGGGCGAGTCGCCGGAGACCCGCGGCCTGTGGTTCTGCGAGGCGGTCTGGGTCAAGGACGGCCCCGGCATGGGCAAGCTGCTCGCCGACTGGCTGACCCATGGCCGCGCCGAACCCGACCCTTGCGGCATCGATATCGCGCGCTTCTACCCGGTGCAGAAGACACCCCATCATGTCGAAGGACGCTGTCGGGAGATTGCGCGGAAGATCTACGACCCGCCGGTGCACCCCCGCGAGCCCTTCGAGAGCGGGCGGGGCCTGCGCCGCGGCCCCTTCTGGCCCCGCGAGAGAGAGCTCGGCGGTCACTTCATGGAGGCCGCCGGCTGGGAGCGCGCCCACGGCTATGCCGCCAACGAAGCGCTGCTGGAGCGCTACGGCGAGCGGGTGCCCGAGCGTCCAGCCGAGTGGGACGCTCGCCACTTCTGGCGGGTCTCCAATGCCGAGCACCTGGCGCTGTCCGACGACGTGGGCATGATCAACCTCTCCCACTTCGCCATCTACGACATCTCGGGCCGCGATGCCGAGGCGCTGCTGGAGTGGCTCTCGGTGGCCAAGATCGGCGGCGACACCCGCATCGGCAAGGGAGTCTATACCCACTTCCTGGATGCCGCCGGCGGGGTCCACTCGGACCTCACCATCGTGCGCCTGACAACGAACGCCTGGCGGGTGATCTGCGGCGGCGACACCGGTCACCGCGACCTGATGTGGATCACCCGGCGCGCCGAAGCGGCCGGCCTGACACGCTGGCACCTGGAGGATCGCAGCGACGGCCTGGCCACCCTGGGCCTGTGGGGCCCCAACGCCCGGCGTACCCTGCAGGCCCTGGCGGATGATCCCGAGGGCCTTTCCGACGCCCGCTTCCCCTTCGCCACGGCCCGCGAGATCCGCATCCAGGGGTTGCCGGTGTGGGCCTTCCGCATCTCCTACGTGGGCGAGCAGGGCTGGGAGCTCTATGTGCCCTTCAGCTACGGCCTGGCGCTCTGGGACCGGCTGTTCGACGTCGGGGTGACCCCGGTGGGCATCGAGACCTACGCCAACAGCCGCCGCCTGGAAAAGAGCCTGCGCCTGCAGAACGTCGACCTGCTCACCGACTACAACCTTTACGAGGCGGGTCTGGCACGGCCCAGGGTCAAGGCCGCGGAGTTCCACGGCAAGGCCGCCTACCTGGAACAGCGCGACCGGCCCTGCCAGCCGGCCACACTCTGCACCCTGGTGATGGAGGCACACCACGACGCCGCCGGCACCCAGCGCTTCCCGGTCGGCCAGTCACCGCTGCTCGACCCCGAGAGCGGCGAGGTGCCGGTGGACGCCCTGGGCCGGCGCTCCTACGTGACCAGCATCGCCTACGGGCCCTCGCTCGGGCGCAACATCGCCCTGGCCTACCTGCCCATTGGCTATGCCGAGGAGGGACGCCCCCTGCTGCTGGAGTACTTCGCCGAGCACTACCCGATGCGGGTGGCCGTCGTCGGCTACCGGGCCCTCTATGACCCGGAGAACGCCCGGCCGCGAGGCTGAGGCCTCAGGCTCGAGGCAGCCGGTCGTCGGCGTTTTCCAGCTCGGCTTGCCGCTGCTGCCGGTGCTTGCGCTCGCCGCTGGGCGAGTGGCCGAAGTGGTCGTGGTAGCACTTGGTGAAGTGGGGCGGCGAGACGAAACCGCAGGCAAGGGCCACCTCGGTGATCGGCATCCGCGTCTGCTGCAGCAGCAGCCGCGCCCGGGCCAGGCGCAGCTCCAGGTAGTACTTGAGCGGCGGGCAGCCCACGTAGCGCTGGAAGAGGCGCTCCAGCTGGCGCCGCGACAGGCCGGCATAGCGGGCCAGCTCGTCCAGGGCCAATGGCTCCTGGAGGTTGGCCTCCATCAGCGTGGCCACCTCCTCCAGCTTGGGATGGCTGTGACCCAGGCGCACCCGCAGCGGGCTGCGCTGACGATCGCCCACGCCGCGGATGCGCTCATGGATGAACTCCTCGGCGATCGCCTCGGCCAGTGCCAGCCCCTGCTGGCGACCGATCAGGTTGAGCATCATGTCCAGAGGGGCGATGCCGCCCGAGCAGGTATAGCGGTCGCGATCCATGACGAACAGCCGGGAGGTGAAGGTTACCTCGGGAAAGCGTCGCGCCTCGTGAAGGCTGCCGATATGCTCCCAGTGCAGGGTGCAGCGATAGCCATCGAGCAGCCCCGCCCGGGCCAGCACATAGCCCCCGGTGCATACGGCGCCCAGGGGGATGTGCCGTTCGGCCAGGCGCCGGAGCCAGGTGAGCGTCGCGCGATCGCAGTGCGCCTGCACGTCCACCCCACCGCACACCAGCAACAGGTCCAGTTGCGGCATGGGCTCCAGTGCCTGGTCCACCGCCGTGGGAAGGCCACTGCTCGCCGTCACCGCGGTGCCATCGCGACTCACCAGGTGCCAGGTATAGAGGGGGCGCTCGGCCAGATGGTTGGCCATGCGCAATGGCTCCAGTGCCGCGGAGAAGGCGAGTTGCGAGAATCCTGTCAGTAGCAGGAAGCCGATGTCATAGTGACCCTTGGCCGATACGGGAGCATCCATCACGCCTCCTGATCATCGCCAGCGCACGACCGCGGCGAGGTTGTCATCAGGCATAGCCCATCCCTTCGGCTTTCGGCAAGAGCAGAGGCACAGGAGGTATGTCGTTGCGCCCAAGGCCGCGGACGTCGACAGGCAAGAGTATCGCGCGAGGCGCACGATACTGAACGCAACACGAGCACGACTCGCCGCTGCCCAGGAGGAGAGAGCGATGGCCCCACAAGCGAGCGAACCGGCCGCGGCCCCGTCGGCTGACAACCTGAGCATCGCCCGTGCGGCGAGACTCTGGCCCATCGAGGAGATCGCCCATCGCCTGGGCCTGCCCGGCGAGGCGGTGGAGCCCTATGGCCGCGGCATCGCCAAGCTCGACCTGACGGCCATGGCGAGCCTGGCCGAGCGTCCCCGGGGACGCTACGTGGTGGTGACCTCGATGACCCCCACCCCGCCCGGGGAGGGCAAGACCACCACCGCCATCGGCCTGGTGCAGGGGCTACAGCGCCTCGGCCACATCGCCACGGTGGCCCTGCGCCAGCCCTCCATGGGCCCGACGCTGGGGCTCAAGGGCGGTGCCACCGGCGGAGGCTACAGCCAGGTACTTCCCATGGAGCGCATCAATCTGCACCTCACCGGCGACATCCACGCGGTGGGAGCGGCCCACAACCTGCTGGCGGCCATGGTGGACAATCACCTTCACCATCGCCTAGCCCCCGAGCTGGATCCCCGCGAGGTACGCTGGCAGCGGGTCATCGACCTCAACGACCGCGCCTTGCGGCATCTGGTGATGGGCCTCGGCGGACGCAGCGACGGGGTCCCCCGCCAGGGCGGCTTCGAGATCACCGCCGCCTCGGAGGTGATGGCGGTACTGGCGCTGGCCGACTCCCTGGCCGACCTGCGCCGCCGCCTGGGCCGGCTGATCGTGGGACTGGTCCACGACGGCGAGCCGGTCACCGCCGAACAGATCGGCGCCGCCGGTGCCATGACGGTGCTGCTCAAGGAGGCGCTCAAGCCCAACCTGCTGCAGACCCTGGAGCACGCCCCGGCGCTGATCCATGCCGGCCCCTTCGGCAACATCGCCCACGGCAACTCCTCGATCGTCGCCGACCGCATCGGCCTTCACGCCGGCGACTTCCTGATAACCGAGGCGGGTTTCGGTGCCGACATGGGTGCCGAGCGCTTCTTCAACATCAAGTGCCGGGCCTCGGGCCTCGTCCCGGATGCCGCGGTACTGGTGGTCACGGTACGCGCCCTGAAGTACCACAGCGGCCGCCACCGAGTGATGCCCGGCCAGCCACTGCCCGCCTCGTTGCTCGGGGAATCCCCGGACGAGGTCCGGGAGGGGGGCGCCAACCTGCTCAAGCAGATCGACAACGTGCGCGCCCACGGCCTCACCCCCGTGGTGGCGATCAATGCCTTCCCCGGCGACCACCCGAGCGAGCATGCCGCCATCCGCGAGCTGTGCGCCTCGGTGGGGGTGCGCGCCGAAGTCTCCACTCATGTGCGTGACGGCGGCGAGGGTGCCATGGCCCTGGCAGAGGCGCTGATCGCGGCGATCGACGAGGCCGACACCACCGGCAACGGCTTCCACTTCCTCTACCCCGCCGAGATGGCGCTGGCGGAGAAGATCGAGCGCATCGCCACGCGCCTCTACGGCGCCGAGGGGGTCGACTTCGCCCCCGGCACACGCGAGCGACTGGAGACCTGGCAGCGCCAGGGCTACGGAGCCTATCCGGTGTGCATCGCCAAGACACATATGTCGCTGTCGGCCGACCCGAAACGGCTCGGCGCCCCGACCGGCTGGCGGCTGCCGGTGCGCGAGGTGCGCCTTTCCGCCGGGGCGGGCTTCGTCTACGCCCTGGCCGGAAACATCCTCACCATGCCGGGATTCAGTGCCTCACCCGCCGCCACACGGCTCGATATCGATGACCGGGGAGAGGTCACGGGACTCACCTGACATCCGCGGTAGGCGACGAACGCCTGGCGTTGACTCCCCCGGCAAATGACACCCATACCGGGCATCGGTCACAGGCAGCGGTGGAACAGTGTCTTGAGGTTCTCCACGGTCAGGGTCACCGGGTTTCCGCCACAGCTGGGGTCCTGGATCGCCATGGCAGCCAGGTCGTCGAGGCGATCCGGGGTGACCCCGACCTCGGAGAGGGTCCGCGGGATGCCCAGCCGATCATTGAGCTCCTGCGCGAAGGTCCGGAAGCCATCGAAGCCACCCTCGATACCCAGATAACCGGCCGCCATGTCGAACCGCTCGCGAATCATGTCGGCATTGAACTCGAGCACCGCCGGCATGCAGATCGCATTGGTGGTGCCATGGTGGGTATTGAAAACGGCACCTATCGGGTGACTCATCGCGTGGATGGCCCCCAGCCCCTTCTGGAACGCCGTGGACCCCATAAGTGCCGCACTCATCATGTGCGCCCGCGCTTCCAGATCGGTGCCGTCGGCATAGGCGCGCGGCAGGAACTCCTTGACCAGGCGCATGCCCTCCAGCGCGATGCCCTGACTCATCGGGTGATAATGCGGGCTGGAGAACGCCTCGACGCAGTGGGCGAAGGCATCCAGCCCGGTCCCGGCGGTGATCGGCCGGGGCATGCCGACCGTCAGTTCGGGATCACACAGCACCACCCTGGGCAGTACCCTGGGATGGAAGATGATCTTCTTCTCATGGGTGCGGGAGTTGGTGATGACGCTGGCTCGGCCGACCTCCGAACCGGTCCCGGCGGTGGTGGGCACCGCCACGATGGGGGCAATCGTCTCGGCATCTGCGCGCTTCCACCAGTCACCGATATCCTCGAAATCCCACACCGGACGCGTCTGGCCGGACATGAATGCCACCATCTTGCCCAGGTCCAGCCCCGAGCCCCCGCCGAACGCGACCACCCCGTCATGGCCGCCGGCCCGGAAGGCCTCGACCCCTGCCGCCAGATTCTGTTCGTTCGGATTGGGATCCACCTCGGCAAACAGGCTGCGGCCGAGGCCCGCTGCCTCGAGGATATCCAGCGCTGTCCGGGTGATCGGCAGGTCCGCCAGGCCACGGTCGGTGACCAGCAGCGGTCGGTTCATGCCCGCCTCGGCACAGGCCTCTGGTAGCTCCTTGATCCGCGCCGCACCGAAGCGGATAGCGGTGGGATAGGTCCAGTTTCCGGTCAGCATCATGTCGTCACCTTCTTGATCATGTTTTTGTTTTCTTTAAATAGTAGGACTTCGGCCTGGTCAGATTGTGGTAGCCGATCACCGACAGGCCACCGCCGCGCCCCGTGTCCTTGCAGCCGGTCCAGCACAGGCCCGGGTCCAGGTAGTCGGCGCGATTCATGAACACGGTACCTGTCTCGACGCGGTCGCCCACGCGCTGGGCCCGCTCGATATCTGCGGTCCACAGGCTGGCCGTCAGGCCGAACCGGCTGTCATTCATCAGCCGGATCGCCTCTTCATCGTCCGCCACCGGCATGATGCCGACCACCGGCCCGAAGCTCTCGTCACGCATCACGCGCATCTCATGGGTCACCCGGGTGAGGATCTGCGGCGTCAGGTAGGCGCCCCCATCATCCTCGGGCTTGCGGGCAATATGCGCCGTCGCACCAGCCGCCAGGGCCTCGTCGATCTGGGCACGCACCTCCCGGGCAAAGCGGATATTCGCCATCGGACCGATATCGGTATCGGCGGCCAGGGGGTTGCCCAGCTTGTAGCCCTCGACGATCGCAACCGCCTTGTCGACGAAGGCCTCGAAGAGGCTCTCGTGCACATAGATGCGCTCGATCCCGCAGCAGCACTGCCCCGAGTTGAACATCGCCCCGTCGACCAGGGTGGCGACCGCGGCATCGAGGTCGGCATCCTCCATGACATAGCCCGGATCCTTGCCGCCCAGTTCCAGGCCCAGCCCGGTGAAGGTGCCGGCCGCCGCCTGCTCCATGGCGCGGCCTCCGCCTACCGAGCCGGTGAAGTTGACGAAGTCGAAGGCCCGCTCGGCGATCAATGCCGAGGTCGTCACATGATCCAGGTAGACGTTCTGGAACACCTCCTCGGGCACCCCGACCGAGTGGAAGGCACGCGCCAGGCGCTCGCCCACCAGCAGCGTCTGGGTGGCGTGCTTGAGCAGCACCGCGTTCCCCGCGATCAGGGCCGGGGCCAGGGTGTTGATTGCGGTCATGTAGGGATAATTCCAGGGGGCCACCACCAGCACCACCCCATGCGGTACTCGCTTGATGAAGCGCCTGACCGTGGCGTCCTCTCCCACCGCGATATCGGCCAGCGCCTCCTCGGCGATGGCCGCCATGTGGCTGCCGCGCTCCTCGAAGCCAGCGAACTCGCCGCCATAGCGAACCGGACGACCCATCATGTGCGCCAGCTCCGGTACCACCTCGTCATTCATCTCCCCAACCGCGGCGATACCCGCCTGCACCAGCGCGATCCTCTCCTGGAGAGGGCGCGCCGCCCAGCTCGCCTGGGCCGAGCGCGCCCGCGCGGCGGCCTGCTGTGCGGCGTCCAGCGACAGGGATTCACGCTCGGCGTAGACCGATCCGTCGATCGGCGAGATGCATGTCAGGACATGACTCATGGTCTTCTCCAGTCTGTGGAAAGTGCGCCCCCTGCCCTCGTACGCAGGGGCCGGCAGGCATGGCGCGCCTTCACGAGCGCTCGAAGCCGCGTGCCACCTCGTAATCGGTGACCACCCGGTCGAAGTCCTCGAGCTCTACCTCGGCGGCGCGGGTGTAGTGGTCGACCACCGCATCCCCCATGGCCTCGCGCAGCATGGCGGACGCCTTCAGGGCGTGCATGGCATCACGCAGGTTCTGCGGTATCAGGCCCGTCTCTCCCGCGTAGGTGTCCCCCTTGGCGGGCGGTGGCAGTTCGAGCTTCTCCTCGATGCCCTTGATGCCGGCGGCGAGTTGTCCCGCCATGGCCAGGTAGGGGTTCAGGTCCGAACCGCCGATGCGACACTCGATGCGAACCGCCCGCGTGTTATCGGCACATAGGCGGAACCCGGCGGTGCGGTTGTCGACCGACCAGACCGTTCTGGTCGGGGCGAAGGAGCCCTTCTGGAAACGCTTGTAGCTGTTGATATAGGGGGCCAGAAAGTAGGTGTAGTCCGCCGCGTACTTCAGCAGGCCAGCCAGGTAGTGCTTCATCAGCGCCGACATGCCATGGGCATCGCTTTCGTCGAAGAAGGCCGGGCTATCTCCCTGCCACAGCGACTGGTGGATATGGGTGGAGCTGCCTGAATGGCCGTGATTCCACTTGGGCATGAAGGTCACCGCCCTGCCCTGCTGCCAGGCGATCTCCTTGGTCGCATGCTTGGCGATGGTGTGATAGTCCGCGGTATCGAGCGCCTTCGCATAGCGGATATTGAGCTCACCCTGGCCGGAACCGGCCTCGCCCTTGGTACCTTCCACCGGTATGCCCGCCGCGTAGAGATGGTTGCGAAGGGGGCGCAACACATGCTCTTCCTTGGTGGTCTGGAAGATATGGTAGTCCTCGTTATATCCGCTGATCGGTGCGATATCGCGGAAGGCGTTCCTGCGGATCTCGTCGAGGCTCTTCTCGAACAGGAAGAACTCAAGCTCGGTGGCCATGACTGCATCGAAGCCCAGCGCCTCCAGCCGTGCGAGCTGGCGCTTGAGGATGGTACGCGGGGCATGGGGCACCGGGTCGTGAGTATGATGATCCAGCACATCGCACAGCACCATGGCCGTGCCTTCCAGCCATGGCACGGGGCGCAGCGTGGTCAGGTCCGGCTTCATGATGTAGTCGCCGTAGCCGGCACTCCAGGAGGTGCTGGCATAGCCGTCCGGTGTTTCCATCTCGAGATCGGTGGCCAGCAGGTAATTGCAGCAATGGGTCTCGCCCCACCCCTCCTCCACGAAGTGACGCGCATGGAGTCGCTTGCCCATCAGGCGCCCCTGCATGTCGACGATGCAGACGAGCACCGTATCCACCTCACCGCTTCTCACCTTGGCCTTCAGGTCCTCAAGGGCATCCAAAGCCAGCGCATTGGTCATTACCGACGCTCCTCATTGCATCAACATATCCAGGCCCACTCTCACCGGAAGGGGGCCTGCCCAAGGGACATGCCCCGGCGCCGCCGGGGCATGTGACCTGATCAGGCATCGGTATAACGATAAGGCCTGCCGGCCTTGCGCATATCGGCGTTGTACTGCTTGAAGATCTCGACCACCCGGGCCTTGGTCTCCGACTCCGCCGCGATCTCATCCCAGAACTCCTGGGCGGCGGCTTCCACCTGATCCCACTCGGCATCGGGGATCGAAGTAAGCTCCAGCTTGTCGCCGTGGACGCGCAGTTTGGCCTCGCCGCCCCAGTACCAGTGCTGGCGGTAGTAGTGGGACTGTTCGCAACACACCTCGAACAGCAGGCGCAGGTCTTCCGGGAGCTCGTTCCAGCGCTCCATATTGACGAAGAAGTGCCCGATCCAGGCACCCGAGATGTTGTTGGTAAGGAAGTAGTTGGTGACGTCGGCCCAGCCCACCGTATAGTCCTCGGTGATGCCGGACCAGGCGATGCCATCCAGCTCGCCGGTCTGCACGGCCACCTCGATGTCTTCCCAGGGCAGGGTCACCGGCACCACGCCGAACTGCGACAGGAAGCGTCCCGCGGTGGGGAAGGTAAAGATGCGCTTGCCCTCCAGGTCCTTGAGGCTGCGGATCGGCTCCTTGGTGGCGAAATGGCAGGGGTCCCAGGCACCGGCGCTGACATGCTTGACACCGACCTTGGCATACTCCTCCTCCCAGATCTCCTTCAGCCCATACTGGTTGAAGAGCACCGGCACATCGAGGCTGTACCGTGACCCGAAGGGGAAGTAGCCACCGAAGACGGTGACCTCGGTGGGGGATGCCATGGAGTCGTCATCCGATTGCACGGCATCGATGGTCCCGCGCTGCATCGCACGGAAGAGCTCACCCGTCGGTACCAGCTGGTCGGCATAGTAGAGCTCGATCTGCATGCGGTCCCCGGCGATCCTGTTGAACAGGTCGATGGCCGGCTTAGCGACATGCTCCGCCAGGGCGGCACCGGCATAGGTCTGCATGCGCCACTTGATGGTGGGCTCGGAGGACGACTGGGCCATGACCCGTGAGGCCAACGGCGCGATGGCGGCACCGGCCGCGGCATTGATCAGAAACTTGCGTCTTGTTGTCATTTTCTCGCTCTCCTGGTGTTAACTACCGGATGTGACACGTTGTCGGCCCCTGGTGAGGCTCTTGTTGTTGATTCCTGCCATGGTCAGCTCCCATAGATATAGCCCGGAAGCCAGAGTGCAATCTGAGGAAAGACCATCACCAGGCTGAGGGCGACCGTCATCACCAAGACGAAGGGGAGGATCGACCGATAGATATCGCGCAGCCCGATCTCGGGCGGCGCCATGGCACGCATCAGGAACAGGTTGTAGCCGAACGGCGGCGTCATGTAGGCGATCTGGGTGGTGATCGTATAGAGCACCCCGTACCAGATCAGGTCGAAGCCGAGCGCATCGACCAGCGGGACATAGAGCGGCGCCACGATCACCAGCATGGCGGTATCGTCGAGGAAGGTCCCCATCACGATGAAGCTGAGCTGCATCAGGATCAGGATCATCCAGGGCGACAGCCCCAGGCGCTCGGTGAAGAGGTCCTCGATGGCCTTGACCGCGCCCAGCCCGTCGAAGATGGCGCCGAAGGCGAGCGCGGCCAGGATGATCCACATGAACATGCAGGTGATGGCCAGGGTCTGGCGCACCGATACCTCGAACACCCTACGGGTCATCCGCCCCTTGAGCGTTGCCGCCAGCAGCGCAGTCACCGCCCCCACGGCGGAACTCTCGACCAGTGATGTCCAGCCCTTGACGAAGGGCACCATCATCACGGCAAAGATGACCAGCGGCAGCAGGCCCGCCCTCAGCAGGCGCAGTTTCTCGGCCAGCGATACATCGCGCTCCTCGACAGGCAGGACCGGGCCCAGGGAGGGCTGCAGGCGGCAGCGGACATAGATATAGATGATGAACAGCGTCGCCATCATCAGCCCCGGCAGCACCCCGGCAAGCCACAGCTGCCCGACGGGCTGGCGCGCGATCATCGCGTACAGCACCAGCACCACCGAAGGCGGCACGAGAATCCCCAGGCTGGAGCCCGCCTGGATGACGCCGGTCACCATGATCTTGTCGTAACCCCGCCGCAGCAGTTCGGGCAAGGCGATCGTGGCACCTATCGCCATCCCGGCCACCGACAGGCCGTTCATGGCCGAGATGAGCACCATGAGCCCTATCGTCCCGATGGCAAGGCCTCCCCTGACCGGCCCCATCCAGACATGGAACATGCGGTAGAGGTCATCGGCGATGCGGCTCTCCGAGAGCACATAGCCCATGAAGATGAACATCGGCAGGGTCAGCAGCGGATACCATTTCATCAGCTTCATCGCCGATGAAAACGGAATATCGACCCCGCCTGTACCCCACAGCAGGACACCGGCCAGTGCACCGACGAAACCGATGGCGCCGAACACACGCTGGCCGGTAAACAGCATCAGCATCATGGCGCTGAACATCACGATGGCGATCATCTCGTACGGCATCAGTCGAGCACCCCGCGCAGACGGCCGATATCCTTGAAGAACTCGGCGAGGGACTGGAGGATCATCAGGAACACGCCGAGACAGAGTATTGTCTTGATCGGCCAGAGCCAGGGTCGCCAGGCCGTGGGGCTGCGTTCCAGGAAGCCGAGCTTCTCTCCCGCCGCCGACGGGCCCTCGGTGAAGAAGGTAGTGATGAGGGACAGGAAGAAGTCGAACGGCTCGCTGCCGAAGTAGCCGAGCGAATACGCCGTCGACACCAGGCCGCCATAGAGCAGCACGCCGAGATAGAAGATCAGGAAGAAGACCGTGATGGCATCGACCCAGGCCTTGGTCTTCGGGCTCCAGTCGCCATAGAAGAGGTCCATGCGCACGTTCGACCCCAACTGGATCGAGTAGGGCCCGCCCAGCACGAAATAGGCCACCATGACGAATTGCGCAGTTTCCAGCGTCCACGCCGAGGGCGTCATGAACACCTTGGAGGTCGATGACCAGAGCAGTACAGCCATCAGCACGAAGATCAGGTACATCGCCATTCGACCGATGACGCGGTTCATGGCCTCGATGGCACCGATATAGATCAGGATGGCCCTAGGCATCTTGCTGCCCCTCCCCGGCCGCTGGTGCCATCCCCAGGCTGGTCAGGGCGGGCCGGATCAGCTGCGACAGTTCCCGGGCCAGCGCCTCCTCCCCTTCCGGCGTGGCCAGCAGGTCATTGCGAATCTCGATCATCACGTTCGCCAGCCCGTTGTCGATGCCATGCCGCTTCAGCGAGTGGGTCACCCCATCCTCGGGCCCGTAGGGAGCATTACGCTGAATCTTTCGATGTGGCAGGAGGTGGGATAGCGCCAGCATCGCATCGGCCATTCGCCGGTCGACATCATGCAGGATGCCGATCTCGACCGTGCGGGCCTGACCATGAAAGCTCGGCGTGAAGCTATGGATAGTGATCAGCACCGTCGGGGTACGGCGCGACGCACGCTCGGCGATCACCCGAGTCACGGCGTCGCAGAACGGACGATAGACCGCCTCGACCCGGGCCAAGCGCTCATCTGCCGTCAGCTGGTGATTGCCCGGCACATCGATGACTTCCACGCGCTCGGGCATCGCGCTTACCGCCTCGGGGGGACGGTTGCAGTCGTAGACCAGCCTGGAGATCCGGCTGGTCACCAGCGGCGAATCCAGCATCGACGACAGCGTCACGGCCACGGCCCTAGCACCGGGATCCCATGCCGCGTGACTGCAACGATGCTCGGGCTTCAGACCCAGGTCATGGTATCGCTCGGGGATATGATGAGACGCATGTTCGCACAGGATCACGGCGGGGCCGCTGCCCTGACGGTTATGGATCTCGACACTCGGGGATGACGACTCGATTGCGCTGGACATCAGGACTCCTCCACGGTCCTGTAAAGATATAGACGTCGAAAAGTCGGCGTGTCAATATTTCTTCAATCACCGTTTCAACGTCGATCCGCCCGCGTAATCGGGTAACCGATGCCTACCAGAAAGGACGCGTTATGAAGGACTCGTCATGACGACCGCCAACTCCCCCCCCACCGTGCGAGAGCTGATCCGCCAGCATTACCCGGCGCTCACGCAAGCGGAACGCAAGTTTGCCAACGCCCTGCTCGACAACTATCCAGCGGCCGGCCTGGCCTCCATCACCATCGTGGCTGGCAACGTGGGCGTCTCCTCTCCAACGGTGGCAAGGATGGTCAAGAAGCTGGGGTTCAAGGGCTATCCGGAGTTTCACCGGGCGCTTCTGGGCGAGCTGGAGGCAACGGGGGTCGGCCCTACCCAGAGGCGCGCCAACTGGTCATCCGAAGCCCCCGAGACCCATCTGCTCAACCGCTTCGCCAAGGCGGTCACGGGCAACATCCAGCAGACCTTCGCGCATATCGAGACGGAGCGGTTCGACCGGGCCACCGCTCAACTGGCCGATGCCGACCGGCGGCTCTACATCGTCGGCGGACGCATCACCCAGGCGCTCGCCGACTACGCCTTCACGCACTTCCAGGCGGTGCGCCCTCGCGTGACCCATATGACCTCGTCTTCCGGCACCTGGCCACACTACGTACTGGACATGGAGCCGGGTGAGACCCTGCTGATCTTCGATATCCGCCGTTACGAGACCAACCTGCTGCGGCTCACGGAGATGGTGCGCAAGCGTGACGTGCGCGTCGTGCTGTTCACCGACCAGTGGGGCTCCCCCATCTCCTCGCTGGCCGACTTCACCTTCAACTGCTGGGTCGAGATTCCCTCGGGATGGGATTCCAGCGTGGCGACCATGATGCTGCTGGAGACCATGATCGCCGCGGTGCAGGAGCAGCGCTGGCCGGAAGCCCGTGATCGCTATGAGCGACTGGATGAGCTGTTCGACATGACGAGCCTGTTCCGCAAGTTCAGCTGATCAGCCGCCCCGCCTCCCGCGCCGGTCATTATCCCGGCATCGGTAAGGGGGGAACGGTGCTTATATCCCTAGCCTGTCGCGGGTCTGGTAATACCAGGCGCCGATGGCCGAGAGCGGCACCCGCAGCAGGCGCCCGCCCGGGAACGGCAGCTGGGGCAGCCCGGCGAAGGCATCGAAGCGCTCTCCCTGGCCATGCATGACCTCGGCGATCAGCTTGCCGGCCAGGTGGGTGCAGGTGACTCCGTGGCCGGAGTAGCCCTGGGCGAAGTAGACATTGCCGTTGACCACCCCGAACTGGGGCAGACGGTTCAAGGTCATCAGGAAGGTGCCGCTCCAGGCGTAGTCGACCTTGACGTCGGCGAGTTCGGGAAAGGTCTTGAGCATCTTGGGACGGATCACCGCCGTGATGTCCGCCGGGTCGCTGCCGCCGTAGTTGACCCCGCCGCCGTAGAGCAGGCGGTTGTCACAGGTCAGGCGGTAGTAGTCGAGCAGGTAGTTGCAGTCCTCCACCGCCAGGCCATTGGGAATCAGCTCACGGGCCCGCTCCTCGCCCAGCGGCTCGGTGGTGATGATCTGGGTTCCGCAGGGCATCGACCTGCCCTCGATCTCTGGCAGCACCCCCTTGAGGTAGGCGTTGCCCGCCATCACCACCCGTTCGGCGCGCACCCGGCCCTTGGCGGTGCTCACCACCACGGGCTCGCCATGCGCAAGGCCGGTTACCGGCGAGTATTCGAAGATGCGCCCACCGAGCGACTCCAGGGCGGCCGCCTGACCCAGCACCAGGTTGAGCGGGTGCAGGTGGCCGCCGCCGTGATCCACCAGGGCGCCGGTGTAGCGGTCGGAATTCACCTCGCGCTTGAGTGCCTCGCCTTCCAGCAGCTCGAGCTCGCGATAGCCATAGCGCTCCCAGAGCGCCTGGTGCTCGCGCAGCCCCTCGAGCTGCTTTTGATTGCAGGCGGCGAAGAGGTTGCCGTCCCTGAGATCGCAGTCGATGGCATAGCGCTCGACGCGCTCGCGGATGATGCGGTTGCCCTCGAAGGCCATGTCGCCCAGGGCACGGGCGGTCTCGGCACCGTACTTGGCCTCGATCACGTCCATGTCGCGGCTGTAGCTATTGACGATCTGGCCGCCATTGCGCCCGGAGGCGCCGTAGCCGACCCGTACGGCCTCCAGCACCACCACCGAGAGGCCCCGCTCCGCCAGGTGCAGGGCGGCGGAGATACCGGTGAAGCCGGCGCCCACCACGCAGACATCACACTCGACCTCGCCCTCGAGGGCGGGGCGCTCGGGGGCAGGGTTGGCGGTGGCGGCGTACCAGGACGCGGCGTGATCGGGCTCGAACGAGACGGACATGAGACCCCCTTGGAAATTTTATTCAACACTTGATCGCCATATTACCGACCCATCCCGGAGAATGGCAAACATGATGGCACTATATATTCACCAAAAAAAAGACGCCGCCGAGGGTGCCCCCGGCGGCGTGAAGGCGAGCGCGGCCAGCCTCAGCGGCTACGCGCCTCGTTCCACAGCTCCTGGAGCAGCTCCAGCTGCTCGCCACTCACCGAGGGGGTGAAGTGGAGCCGCTCGCGGGCGGCGGCATCGGGCATCACCGGCGGTTCGCGCAGGGCATCGTTGACCAGCGACAGGGCCGCCTCGTTGGGTGTGGTATAGAAGTTGTAGTTGGCCAGTCGGGCGGCCACCTCGGGACGCAGCAGGTACTCGATGAAGGCCTGCGCCGCCTCGGGGTTCGGGGCGCGCGCCGGGATTGCCAGCACGTCGACCCAGCGCTGGGATCCCTCCTCGGGGATGAAGAAGCCCAGCTTGCCGTAGGTCTCGGGATCCTCGGCACGCTTCCCGGCCAGGTCACCGTTGTAGGCGATGCCGGCGTGGATCACCCCGTTGGCCGCCTGTTCGATGGCCGCCGTGGCATCCACGAAGCCGACGAAGTTGTCTCGGCCGCGGGTCTCGATGACCTGCCTGGCCGCCGCTACCCAGGGCTCCTGCCCCACGCAGTCGAAGCCGGCCCCCTGGAAGGCGCAGGCGGTGCCGAAGGTGAACTGGGCGTCACCCTTGAGTAGCGCGAAGGGGTAGTCGCCGTTGACCTCGGGATCATAGAGCAGGCCCCAGCTCGGTACCGGGTCGGGCCATGTCTCGGTGTTGTAGACGATACCGGTGGCGCCCCACAGGTAGGGCACGGTATAGGCGCCCTCGGGGTCATAGCTGGGTGCGCGGAACTCGTCGAGGATATTGTCGTGCCCCTCCAGCGCTTCGCCCTCGGCGGCCAGGGGACGCACCAGCCCGGCGTCGATCAGCCGCGGCACGAAGTAGTCCGAGGGCACGATCAGGTCGTACTGGGCGTCGCCCCCGGCGGTGAGCTTGGAGAACAGCTCGGCGTTGGAGTTGTAGTAGTTCTGTACCACCTCCAGGCCACTCTCCTCCTCGAAGTCCTCGATGATGGCCGGGTCCATGTAGTCCGACCAGTTGAACAGCCGCAGCTTGCCGTCAGCGGCAGCGGCGGCCACGCTCAGCGTGAGCAGGCCCAGTCCGGCGAGCGGCGCCCAGCGTCTCGGTGTCATCGGCATCGTCATTCTCCCTGTTGCGGATCACCGGGCGCATCGAGGCGCCCGGCTGTAAGCCTAGACCCTGAGCAGCAGATGCTCCCGCTCCCAGGAACTGATCACCTGGAAATAGGCACGATGCTCGGCGCGCTTCACCGCCAGGTAGCTGTGGGTAAAACGCTCACCGAGGATATCGGCCAGGGGCTGGCAGTCGTGCAGCAGATCCAGGGCCGGGCCGATATCGTCGGGCAGCTTGTGGCCACCGGACCAGGCGGAGCCGGTCATCGGCGGACGCGGCTCGAGCTGGCTGAGCATGCCCAGGTAGCCGCAGGCCAGCGAGGCCGCCATCACCAGATAGGGGTTGGCATCGGCGCCGGCCAGGCGGTTCTCCACCCGGGTCGCCTCGGGCGACGAGACCGGCACCCGCAGCCCCACCGTGCGGTTGTCCATGCCCCACTCCACGTTGATCGGCGCCGAACCGCTGCTCTCGGTGCGCATCAGGCGACGATAGGAGTTGACGTTGGGAGCCAACAGCGGCATCACCGACGGCAAGTACTTCTGCAGGCCGCCGATGAAGTGGTGGAAGAGCCGGCTGGGCTGGCCGTCGTCGCCGGCGAAGACGTTATGCCCGTCCTTGGCGTCCAGCAGGCTCTGGTGGATATGCATGGAGCTGCCCGGCTCATTGGCCATGGGCTTGGCCATGAAGGTGGCGTACATACCGTGGCGCAGCGCCGTCTCGCGCAGGGTGCGCTTGAACATCACCACCTGGTCGGCCAGTGCCAGCGGGTCGCCATGCTGGAAGTTGACCTCCATCTGCCCCGCTCCCTCTTCGTGGATCAGGGTGTCCAGGTCGAGATTCATGGCCTCGCAGTAGTCGTACATCTCCTCGAACAGTGGATCGAACTCGTTGACCGCATCGATGGAGAAGGACTGACGGCTGCTCTCCTGGCGCCCGGTACGGCCGATGGGCGGCTCCAGGGGGTAGTCGGAGTCGGTGTTGGTCTTGACCAGGTAGAACTCCACCTCGGGGGCGATCACCGGGGTCCAGCCACGCTTGGCATAGAGCTCCAGCACCCGCTTGAGCACATGGCGCGGCGCCAGCTCCACCGGCTCACCGGTCAGGTAGTAGCAGTCGTGGATGATCTGGGCGGTGGGATCCTCGGCCCAGGGCACCAGGAAGACGGCCTTGGGATCGGGCACCAGCTCCATGTCCCGCTCGGCGGGATTCCAGAAGCGGATATCCTCGTCATCGGGATACCCCCCGGTGACGGTCTGGATGAAGATCGAGTCGGGCAGGCGCGGTCGCCCGCCGTTGAGGTACTTGCCGGCGGGCATGATCTTGCCCTTGAGGATGCCGGTCAGGTCGCTGACCAGGCACTCCACCTCGGTGATACCGTGATTCTGGAACCAGTCGTTGAGGAGCGGCTGCTCCTGTCGGTTACTCATGGGTATGTCCTTGCTCATGGTAAGGCGGCCCCCGGCGCACCGGGGGCCGTCCGCTCAGCGTGACTGAACCTCCGACCAGAGCTGCTGGAAGATCTGCAGGGACTCGCCCTCCAGGCTCGGCGTGAAGCGCAGGCGTGCCATGTCATCCTCGCTGGGCTGCACCGGCGGCACGGTCAGCACCTCATCCAGGTAAGGCTCGGCGGCGGCATTGGGGCTGGCGTAGTAGTTGTAGTTGGAGAGCTGGGCGCCCACCTCGGCATCGAGGATGAAGTCGATGAACTTGTGGGCCATGTCGGCATTGGGGGCCTCGGAGGTGATCATCATCGAGTCCACCCACATCTCGGCCCCCTCGTCGGGGATCATGAAGTCCAAGGTTTCGAAGGACTCCGGGTCCTCGTCCTTGAAGAACAGGTAGTCGCCGTTGTAGGAGAGTCCGATATGGGTCACGCCGCGGGCCAGCTGCTGCAGCGCCGGGGTGCCGTCGGTGAAGCCGCTGAAGGTATCGCGTCCCTTGGTCTCGATCAGCAGGCGGGCGGCCTCCTTCCAGCCCTCGGGGTCGGTGCAGTCGTAGCCGTGGCCGAGGTAGGCGCAGGCGCCGCCCAGGCTGACCTGACCGTCCCCCATCAGCGCGAAGGGATGGTCCGGATTGACCTCGGGGTCGAACAGCAGCGACCAGCTCTTGGGCGCATCCGGGAAGGTCTCGGTGTTGTAGACCACCCCGGTGGTGCCCCACTGGTAGGGGGCGGTGTACTCGGCGCCCGGGTCGAACGCCGGGTCCTGGAACTGCTCCATGACGTTGGCGAAGTTGGGAATCTTCGCCTTGTCGAGCTTCTGCACCAGGCCGGTCTCGATCAGCCGCGGCACGTAGTAGTTGGAGGGCACGATGATGTCGTACTGGGAGACACCCCCGGCCTGGAGCTTGGAGAGCATCTCCGGCAGCGAGTTGAAGTAGTTCTGCACCACCTCGACGTCGTACTTCTCCTCGAAGGCCTCGATGATCTCGGGGTCCATGTACTCGGTCCAGTTGAACAGGTAGAGCTTGTTCTCCTGGGCCTGGACGCTGCCGGCGAGGAGTGCGGCGCCGACGGACAGGGCAAGTGCGGTCTTGTTGATTGTCATGATGACTCTCCTGGTTTCCCCGTGGAGTGAGGTGCCGGCTCAGGCCTGCCGGCGACGGCTGAACATCAGGCTGATGATGGCGGCGATGGCCACTGCGCCGATCATCAGGGTAGCGATGGCGTTGATCTCGGGCGACACCCCCTTCTTGATCGCGCCCCAGATGTAGATCGGCAGGGTCGCGCTCTCCGGCCCCGCGGTGAAGAAGCTGATCACGAAGTCATCCACCGACAGGGTGAAGGAGAGGAAGAAGGCCGAGATCAGCGCCGGCTTGATGGTCGGCAGCATGAAGTGGATCACCCGCTTGGCCGGCGTGGCATAGAGATCCTTGGCCGCCTCGAAGAGCGTCGGGTCCAGGCCCACGAAGCGCGAGTAGACGATCAGCGCCACGAAGGGGATCTGGAAGGTGACGTGGGCGATGATCATGGTGCCCAGCCCCGGCTGGAAGAGCCCGGTCAGGCGGTGGATCTGCACGAAGAAGGCCATCTCCGAGATGCCGAAGACGATGTCGGGCAGCACGATGGGCAGGTAGATCAGCACGATCAGCCAGCCCAGCTTGCGATGCCGGTGGCGGTACATGCCGTAGCCGATCAGACAGCCGACGCCCAGTGCGATCACCGAGGAGACGATGGCCAGCACCATGCTGTTGGCGAAGGCCGAGAGGATCTGCTCGTTGCCCATCAGCTGGTGATACCAGCGCCATGAGAAGCCGGTGAAGCTGGCCGCGCTGTTGGAGGCGTTGAAGGAGAACAGCACCACCACGGCGAGCGGCAGGTAGAGGAAGGCCAGGGTGAACCACCAGAAGCCGGTCAGGCCTCGCTTGAGCGTGCGCTTTCTCATATCACCACCTCCTCGCCGCCACCCAGGCGCTTGCCGATGCGACGCATGGCGAACAGCCCCACGAAGGTGGCGATCAGCATCAGGATCGCGCCGGCCGCCCCCAGCGGCCAGTTGGCGCCACCGGAGAACTGGTTGGCCACCAGGTTGCCGAGCATCATGCCCTTGCCGCCGCCCAGCAGCTCGGGGATCACGTACATGCCGAAGGCGGGAATCGCCACCAGCACGATGCCGGCCAGCAGCCCCGGCAGGGTCTGGGGGAACACCGCATGCCAGAAGGCGCGCACCGGCGAGGCGTAGAGGTCCTGGGCGGCCTCCACCTGGGCGGTATCGAGCTTCTCGAAGGCGGCGTAGAGCGGCAGCACCATGAAGGGCAGGAAGTTGTAGACCAGGCCCAGGGTCACCGCGAAGTTGGAGGGGTAGAGCCCCATGTTGGGAGCGATCAACCCCAGGCTCTCGGCCAGGCCGGAGAGCGGGGTGCCCGGGGCCAGCAGGTTCATCCAGCCGAAGGTGCGGATCACCTGGTTGGTCCAGCTGGGTACCACCACCAGCAGCAGCATGATCGGCCGCCACTTCGCGCGACAGGTGCTGATGTAGTAGGCGATGGGGTAGGCAACGATCACCACCAGGCCGGTGGAGACCAGGGTCTGCCACAACGAGCGCAGCAGGGTGTAGAGGTTGCCCGGGCTCCAGCCCAGGAAGCCGAAGCCCGCCAGGCGCCGGAACGATTCCAGCGACAGCGGCATCTCCGGCAGGCCGTAGGGGCCATTGGTCATGAAGGCCACGCCCATCAGGTAGGCGCTGGGCAACACCAGGAAGATGATGATCCAGGTCGCCCCGGGGGCGACGGTAAACAGCAGGTGGCGACTCTCGCGCACCATGGCCCGGCTGCGGGCCGTCGGGGTCACGCCGGCGTAGGACATGGGAAACTCCTCATTCGCTCAGGGTGACCAGGTCTTCCGGGGCCACCTTGACGGTGACCCGGTCGCCCACCTCGGGCAGGCGCCGTCCACGGTTGTTCAGCGTGGCCTGCAGCGTCGTCTCGCCCACCTCCAGGCGATACTCGGCGTGGCTGCCGCGGTAGAGCCGCTCGCTGACGGTGGCCGGCAGCTGGTTCTCGCCGGCCTGCTCGCCGGGGAGCAGGTCCAGGGTCTCGGGGCGGATCAGCAGCAGGTCGCCCTCCCCGGCCGCTTCGGCGGTAAGCTCGCCGAGCGACGTGGTCAGGCGGTCGCCGTCGCGGGCACTGATCGGGTAGAGGTTGTCATGACCCATGAAGCGCGCCACGAAGGCGTTGGCCGGGTGCTCGTAGACCTCCCGGGGCGGGCCCACCTGCTGGATCACTCCGCCGTTGAGCACGGCGATGCGGTCGGACATCACCATCGCCTCCTGCTGGTCGTGGGTGACGAAGACGAAGGTCATGCCCAGGCGCTTCTGTACCCGCAGCAGCTCCACCTGCAGCTGGCTGCGCAGGCCGGCATCCAGCGCCGAGAGCGGCTCATCGAGCAGCAGCACGTCGGGCTCGTTGACCAGCGCCCGGGCCAGGGCGATGCGCTGGCGCTGGCCGCCGGAGAGCTGGTCGACGCGGCGGTCCACCAGGTCGCCCAGCTTGATGAATTCGGCGATCTTCGCCACCCGCGCCTCGCGCTCCCCGGGGGGCATGCCACGCATCTTGAGGCCGAAGTCCAGGTTCTCGCGCACCGACAGGTGCGGGAAGAGCGCATAGGACTGGAACACGGTATTGACGCTGCGCTTGTGGGGTGGCACCTCGGTGACGTCACGGCCGCCGATGGCCAGGCGCCCGTCATCGGCCTCCTCCAGCCCGGCGAGGATGCGAAGCAGGGTGGTCTTACCGCAGCCGGAGGGGCCCAGCAGGGTGAAGAACTCGCCGGCCTCGATGACCAGATCGACGCCGTCCAGGGCCACGGTGTCGCGCCCGAAGCGCTTGTGCAGCCCCTGCATCTCGATGGAGGAGGCCTCGCGAGTCGACTCGGCGGCCTCGGCTCGCGAGGCCTCGGCGGCATCCAGGGTCAGGGTATCGTTCATGGCGTTGCTCTCTGTTGTTTTGGTGTCTCGCCGGCTCGTCACAGCCGGTCGCGCAGCTTGTAGAAGGTGGTCGCCAGTACCAGCAGCGGGGTGCGCAACAGGGCTCCCCCCGGGAAGCGTCGATGAGGCATGGCGGCGAAGGCGTCGAAACGCTCGGCCTGTCCGGCGATGGCCTCGGCCATCAGCCGCCCGGCCAGCCCCGCCAGGGCCATGCCGTGTCCGGAATAGCCCTGGGCATAGTAGATATTGCCGCCGAGGCGGCCGAAGTCCGGCGCACGATTGAGCGTGATGGCCACGTCGCCACCCCAGCGATAGTCGATGGAAATGCCCTCGAGCACCGGGAAGAGCCGCGCGATCTTGGCGTCCATGCGCGCCTGGATGCCCTTGGGCTCGCGGCCGTCGTAGCTCACCTCGCCGCCGTAGATAAGGCGGCGATCACCGGAGAGGCGGTAGTAGTCGAGCACGAAGTTGGCATCCGACAGGGCGTCGTTGTGGGGCAGTACCTGTGCCGCCTGGACCTCGCTGAGCGGGGCGGTGGCGATCATGTAGTTGGCGGCGCGCATCACCCGCCCCCCCATTTCCGGCACCAGCCCTGCCTGGTAGGCGTTGGTGCCCAGCACCACGAAATCGGCGGTGACCCGCCCGGCGGCGGTGCGCACGCTGGCCGGCTGGCCACGCTCGATGGCCACGGCGGCGCTCTGCTCGTGGATGACCACCCCGGCATCGCGGGCGGCGCGGGCCAGACCCAGGGTGTAGTTGAGCGGGTGCAGATGCCCGGCAGCGGACTCGTGCAGGGCGGCCGGGTAGGCGTCGGTGACCACCCGTTCACGCAGTGCATCGCCCTCGAGCATCTCGAGGTCATGGTAGTCATAGTCCCGGGCCATGCGCTCGCGGTGCTCGGCCAGCTCGCGCACATGGCGGGGCTTGACCGCCGCATGCAGGTAGCCCCACTGCAGGTCGCAGGGGATGGCGTGGCGCTCGACACGCTCGGCGGTCAGGCGTACCGCCTCGCGACTGAGCTGCCAGATGTCGCGGGCCCGCTCACGCCCCAGGGCCTTCTCCACGGTGGCCATGTCGGTGCCCAGCCCCGGCAGGATCTGCCCGCCGCTGCGCCCCGAGGCGCCGTAGCCGATCACGCCGGCCTCCAGCAGCACCACCGAGTAGCCGCGTTCGGCCAGCTCCAGCGCCGCCGAGCAGCCTGTGATGCCGCCCCCCACCACGCAGACATCGGCGCGCACCTCGCCCTCGAGGGGCGGGCAGGCGCCGAGGTCGACGGCGATGGAGTCGCGGTACCAGGAGTTCGGCGGTGCGGCGTGGTCGGTCATGCGGGCTCCCCGGGGTTGGGCGCTGGGCGCCGGTGGCCATTGTCGTTGTTGTGAAGACGGGTGCTGCTGGGAATCAGTTTGACACCAGACGACGCGTGAATGTCAAGTATTCAATAACAACGCCCAACCACCACAGCCCCCTTTCCCGGACGCCCAGGCAACCGGCCCTGGCATCGCCACTGCGCCATGAAGGGCCGTACGTCGCGATCGCACAGGCGCTCGACGCGGCGCGCCAAACGTCAAGAAATCACGATCACGATGCCGTCACGGGATTGCCACAGGTGACGCAGGCAGGATCCCGCGGCACGCCAAAGCGGCGCCACTCGCCGCTCAGGCCGTCGAAGGTGGAGAGCCCCCGATGGGGGGTGCCCGCACCGCTGAGCAGCTTGATCGCCTCCAGTGCCTGGAAGCTGCCGATCAGCCCCACCAGAGGCGCCACCACGCCGCTCTCGGCGCAGGAGAGCGCCACGTCGCCCTGGCCATCCGGGGGATAGAGACAGGCGTAGCAGGGGCAGTCGGGATCGCGGGGGTCGAACACCGCCAGCTGGCCCGAGAAGCGGATCGCCGCGCCCGAGACCAGCGGCACCCCGGCCGCGTGGCAGGCGGCGTTGATGGCGTAACGGCTGGAGAAGCGGTCGGTGCAGTCGAGCACCACGTCGGCGGCGGCCACCGCCGCGGCCATGCTCTCGCCCTCCAGATGCGTCGTACACGTCTCGATGCGACACCCCGGGTTGAGCGCCTGCGCCGCCTCGCGGGCCGACTCGGCCTTGTTGCGCCCCAGGTCCGCCTCGCCGTGGGCGATCTGGCGCTGCAGGTTGGAGAGCTCGACCTCGTCGGCATCGGCCAGGGTCAGCCGCCCGACACCGGCGGCGGCCAGGTAGAGGGCCACCGGCGACCCCAGGCCACCGGCGCCGACCACCAGGGCGTGGCCGGCAAGCAGGCGCTCCTGGCCCTCGATGTCGATGGCCTCGAGCATGATCTGGCGGCTGTAGCGCAGCAGGTCGCGGTCGTTCATGGTGCGGCTCACTTGCTGTCGAACTCCTCGATATCGGGCACGTGGAGGGAGAACTCCTCCTTGACCTCCTCCATCACCACGTAGCTCTTGGACTCCTTGACCCCCGGCAGGGTCAGCACCACGTCGCCGAGCAGCTGACGATAGGCAGACATCTCGGGAATGCGGCACTTGAGGATGTAGTCGAACTGCCCCGAGACCAGATGGCACTCCTGGATCTGGGGCAGGCGCGCCACGGCGCGGCGAAACTCGTCGAACACCGCCGGCGACTGGGTCTCCAGGCTGATCTCCACGAACACCAGCAGGTTGGCCTTGAGCGCCCGGGGATCGAGTACGGCACGGTAGCCGCGAATCACCCCGGCGCGCTCCAGGCGCTTGACCCGCTCCAGGCAGGGGGTGGTAGAGAGTCCCACCTGGCTGGCGAGGTCGACGTAGGAGATACGCGCGTTCTCCTGCAGGCAGCGCAGGATCTTGAGGTCGATGCGGTCGAGGGAGCGGGACTTGGCTTTCATTGTAATGGGTGGCACCGGTCGGAAGAGTCATGAGCGCCGCCGCAACAGCAGAATCGACTGCTAATCACCCTGCATTACGGCAGCTGACGGAAATATCATCTGCCGAAGGTGTACCACAGCCTCGCATCCACGGCTATCAACGCTTGGTCTGACTCACGCCGGCTGACGCCCCAGGCTTGCGCGCTCATGGCCGGCGAGGTCGCGGCGGCTGGCCACCTCGGCGTAGCCCGCCTCCACCAGTGCCTCGCGCACCGCCTCGGCCTGGCGAAAGCCATGCTCCAGCAGCAGCCAGCCGCCGGGCAGCAGGTGCTCGCGTGCCGCCGCCACCAGGTGGCGCAGGTCGGCCAGGCCCTCGCCACCGGCCACCAGCGCCGAGCGCGGCTCGAAGCGCACGTCGCCCTCGGCCAGGTGCGGGTCGTCCGCGGCGATATAGGGGGGATTGGAGACCACCAGGTCGAAGCGGGCATCCTCGCCCTGCCCGGCCAGGGCGGCGAACCAGTCGCTCTCGTCGAACACGGCGTTGGCCAGGGCGTGACGCGCGGCATTTTGTCGCGCCAGGGACACCGCCTCGGGGCGGATATCCAGGCCCAGCACGCGCCAGCCGGGGCGTTCACTGGCAAACGCCAGGGCGATGGCGCCGCTGCCGGTGCCCAGGTCGAGCAGCCGCCCGCCAGACGTCGTGGCCAGGGCCAGCGCCGCCTCGACCAGGGTCTCGGTATCGGGGCGCGGAATCAGGGTGCTGGGGTCGGTGGCCAGGGTAAGCCCCCAGAACTCGCGCTCGCCGGTGAGATAGGCCACCGGCTCTCCCGCCATGCGGCGCGCCAGCAGCGCCCGAAAGCGCCCTGTCGCCTCGCCGTCGGCGTCGCGGTCGCCCCAGGTGTAGAGCCAGGTGCGCTCGACACCCAGCACATGGCAGAGCAGTACCTCGGCATCGAGGCGGGCCGACGGCGAGCCCGCCGCAACCAGACTCGCCGCGGCCTCGGCCAGCAGGGCGTCGAGGGTCACTCTCCCGCCCGCCACCTCAGGCCTCCTGCTGCAGGGCGGCGAGCTGTTCGGCCTGATACTCGTGGATCAGCGGCTCGATCACCTCATCGAGGTGTTCGCCGCCAATCACCTCGGCGAGCTTGTAGAGGGTGAGGTTGATGCGGTGGTCGGTGACCCGCCCCTGGGGAAAGTTGTAGGTGCGGATGCGCTCGCTGCGATCCCCGGAGCCCACCAGGGAGCGCCGGGTATCGGCCTGCTGCTGGCGCTGGCTGTCCACGGCGTGCTGCTTGAGGCGGGCGGCGAGCAGCGACATCGCCTTGGCACGGTTCTTGTGCTGGCTGCGCTCCTCCTGGCACTCCACCACCACGCCACTGGGCAGGTGGGTGATGCGGATGGCGGAGTCGGTGGTGTTGACGTGCTGGCCGCCGGCGCCGCTGGAGCGGAAGGTGTCCACGCGCAGGTCGCCCGGGTCGAGGTCGATGTCGCCCACCGCCTCTACCTCGGGCATCACCGCCACGGTGCAGGCGGAGGTGTGGATGCGCCCCTGGGACTCGGTGGCCGGCACGCGCTGCACGCGGTGGGCGCCGGACTCGAACTTGAGCCGGGCGTAGGCCCCCTCGCCCTTGATGCGCGCGATGACCTCCTTGTAGCCGCCCTGCTCGCCGTGGCTGGCGCTGATCACCTCCACCTTCCAGCCGTGCTTCTCGGCATAGCGGGAGTACATGCGGAACAGGTCGCCGGCGAACAGCGCCGCCTCGTCGCCACCGGTACCGGCGCGCACCTCGAGGAAGACGCCACGGCCATCGTCGGGGTCTTTCGGCACCAGCAGGCGCTTGAGGGTCACCTCCAGGGCGTCACGCTTCTCGCGACTCTCGGCCAGTTCGAGCTCGGCCAGCTCGCGCATCTCGGGGTCACTGTCGGAGGCGAGCTGTGCGGCGTCCTCGATATCGGCCTCCACGGCGCGATATTCCCGCCACGCCTCCACCAGGGACTCGAGCTCGGCATATTCACGGGAGTAGTCGCGGAAGCGGGCCTGGTCGCCGATCACCTCGGGCTCCGCCAGCAGGGCGGCGAGCTCCTCGAAGCGCTCGCCGAAGGCGTCGAGACGCGCACGCAGGGAAGCTTTCATGAATCGGTCCTATCGGGTCTTGTCGGGGGTCGCCTCGAGCAGCAGCACGCTGGCCGCCTCGAGCAGGTCGTGGCGTTCTGAGGAGGCGGCCTCGCGCAGCGCCACGGTGGGGCCGTGCAGCAGCCGGTTGGTGAGCTGGTGGGCCAGGCGCCGCACCACGGCCTCGGGATCCTCGCCGCGACCGAGCCGCGCCAGGGCCTGCTCCAGGGAGTGGTCGCGTAGCCCCTCGCCACGGGAGCGGTAGTCATGGATCAGCTCGCCGCCGCTGCGGATGCGACGGTCATGCAGCCAGGCACCCACGCCGTGCTCGATCAGCGACTCCGCCTGGTCGGCGGCCACCTGGCGGTGGCGGCGGTTCTCCGCGATCACCTCCTGAAGGTCATCCACCGTATACAGGAAGATGTCGGCCAGCTGGCCCACCTCGGGCTCGATGTCCCGGGGCACGGCGATATCGACCATGAAGATCGGCCGGTGACGGCGCTTCTTCAGCGCCCGCTCCACCATGCCCTTGCCGAGGATCGGCAGCGGAGCCGCGGTGGAGGAGATGACGATATCGGCATCGGCCAGGGCGTCGGGGATGGCATCCAGGGTGATCGCCCGGCCACCCAGCGGCGCGGCCAGAAGCTCGCCGCGCTCGCGGGTGCGGTTGGCCACGGTAAGCTGGCTGACGCCCGCCTCCACCAGGTGGCGGGCCACCAGCTCGATGGTCTCGCCGGCACCGATCAACAGCGCCCGGGCGCGGCCGAAGTCATCGAAGATGCGGCTGGCCAGGCTCACCGCCGCATAGGCCACCGACACCGGGTTGCGGCCGATGCCGGTCTCGGTGCGCACCTGCTTGGCCACGGCGAAGGTGTGCTGGAACAGGCACTCCAGCTCCTTGCCCAGGCCACGCCCCAGGCGACTGGCCTGGTAGGCATCCTTGAGCTGGCCGAGGATCTGCGGCTCGCCCAGCACCATGGAGTCCAGCCCCACCGCTACCCTCATCAGGTGGCGGGCGGCGTCGTTGTCCAGATAGTGATAGGCGCACTTCGAGAGGTCATCGACCGGCAGGCCGTGGAAGCGGCCCAGCCAGTCCAGGATGGCCACCTCCCCTTCGGGCTCGGTCACGCAGTAAAGCTCGGTGCGATTGCAGGTGGAGAGGACGGCCGCCTCCTTTACCTCGGGCAGGCCACGCAGTTCGCCCAGCGCGGCATCCAGCTCGGCGGGGTCGAAGGCCACCTGCTCGCGCACCTCCACGGTGGCGGTTCGGTGATTGATTCCAAGGGCAAGCAGCGTCATGCGTCGGGCATCTTGAACGTGGGGTGTGCGGCCATTACGGCCTCGCGATCGAGGCGCCAGGATTCTATCACAGCCGAAAGGCGAAGGGCGCACCCCACCGCTGCGCCTTTGCCCACGCCGGCCGAGCCGTTATGCTGAGGCCACCGCACCGCAAGCGAGACCCCCATGGCCCGCGCCCCGCTTTCCCTGTTACCCCTGTCTCTGGCGATGCCGGCACTGGCCCTGTTGCTGGCCGGCTGCCAGGCGTGGCCGCTCGCCGACGACGAGGCCTCGCTGATGGAGGACCCGCTGGCCGGTGCCCCGCCCATCGAGCGCGGCCTCGACGCCGAAGGCCTGGCCGGGCTGCTTACCGCGGAGCTGGCCGGCCAGCGCGGTGATTACCGACGTGCGGCCGAGGGCTATCTTACCGCAAGCCAACGCTACCGCAGCGCCGGCCTGGCGGAGCGGGCGGCACTGGCCGCGAGCTTCGGCAACGAACCCGCGCTGCTCGACCGAGCCGCCCGGGAGTGGCAGGGGCTGGCTCCCGGCAGCCCCGCGCCGGCCCGGCTGCTGGCCGGCCTCGCCGTGCAGCGCGGCGACTGGGACGAAGCGCTGCGCCAGCGGCTGGCACTGGTTCGGGAGGGCGGCGACAGCGAGATCTCGCCGCTGGTCGAATCCGCCCTGGCCGCCAACGCCGACCCTGCCCCGCTGCTGTCCAGGCTGCGCGACTACCTGGCCACGGCGCCTGAGGATGCCCGCCGCCATGACGCCGAGCTCGCCACCGCTATGCTCGAGGTAGCCGTCGGCGAGACGGATGCCGCCGAACGACGCCTGGAGCGACTCGGTGCCCGGGCTCCGGAGCTGCCGGCGCTGTGGCTGACCCGTGCCCGATTGGCCCAGGAGGCAAACGACCCGCGCGCCGCACGCAGCGCCGCACGCCGCGGCCTCGAGGTCTCGCCTGGCGACGCACGCTTCATCCTGCTGCTGGCCCAGAGTGAGCTGCGCCTGGGTAACGTCGCGGCCGCCGAGGCGCAGACCGACGCTCTGCTCGAGGAGCACACCGGCGATGCCGCGCTGACCATCGGCCTGGCCCGCCTCTACCTTGACGAAGGGCACCACGAGCCGGCACGGCGCCTGCTGCTGCCGCTGGTGGAGTCCCCCGAGGCCCCCGCCGATGCCTTCCTGCTGCTCGGCGATATCGCCCGCGCCGAGGGCGAGATCGACAACGCCCTGCTTTATTACCGCCAGGTACCCCCTGAGCAGGGCTTCCTGCTCAGCCGGCTGCGGGCCGCCGAGATGCTGGTCGAGGACGACCGGCTGGATGACGCACGCACCTTCCTGCGCAACGAGCGGCTTCGCCACGACGACTGGTTCAGCGACCTGGTCTCCCTGGAAGTCGAGCTGCTCGACCGCGAGGGTCTCGGCCAGGACGCCGATGCCCTGCTCGACCGCGAGCTGGCCCGCACCCCCAACGACGAGCAGCTGCTCTACCTGCGTGGAATGCGCGCCTGGGAGGCTGGCGACCTGGCGGGCATGGAGCGCGACCTGAGGCGCATCATCGAGCGCAACCCCGACAACGCCATGGCCCTCAACGCCCTGGGCTACACCTTGGCCGACCAGGGACCCGCATCACGCCTGGCGGAAGCTCGCGAACTGGTCAAGCGCGCCCATGCCCTCGAGCCCGACAACCCCGCAATCCTCGACAGCCTGGGCTGGGTGCATTACCGCGAGGGCGACCCGCAAGCTGCCCTGCCCTGGCTGGAGCGCGCCTATCGCGTCATGCCCGACCAGGAGATCGCCGCCCACCTGGCCGAGGTGCTGTGGGCCCTGGGCCGCCGCGAGGAGGCCCGCGAACTGGTCGGCGAGGCCCTCGAGCGCTTCGACGAACGCCCGCTGATCGACGACCTGCTGCAACGCCTCCCGGGGATTGCACCCCGATGACACGACCACCCGACCATGAGACCGCCATGCGACGCCGACACCCGCTTCGACTCACCGCCGCCCTGCTGCTGATGGCCTTGGCCGCCGGCTGCGCCCGACAGGCTCCGCTGCCCGAGGGGGAGCGGGCCGCGGGGCAGTGGCAGGCCCAGGAGGCACGCATCGAGTCACTGGATACCTGGCAACTGGCCGGCAAGGCCGGGCTGCGCACCCCCGAGGACTCCACCAGTGCCAACCTCGACTGGAGCCAGCACCCCCACTACTACCGCCTGCTGATCAGTGGCCCCTTCGGCGGCGGCCGCACTACCCTTGAGGGCCGCGAGGGACGCTTCTCGTTGACCACCTCCGAAGGGCGCTTCGAGGCCGAGACTCCCGAGGCGCTGATGCAGCAGCAGCTGGGCTGGTCGCTGCCGCTCAGCGCACTGTCGGACTGGATCCGCGGCCTGCCCGGCGGCGCCAGCGACTATCGGCTCGAGGAGGACGAACTGGGCTTCCCGGCTCGCCTCGAACAGGATGGCTGGAAGGTCGACTACCGCGACTGGCTCCATACCGACGGCCTGTGGCTACCGAGACGCCTGGTGATGACCTACGGTGATCTGCGCGTGACCCTGGTGGTCAACGACTGGCGCCCCGCCGTCGATGAGTGAACGGGGAGACACCAGCATGACTGCGACACGCGCCAGGCCGCTGGTCCTGCCGGCTCCCGCCAAGCTCAACCGCATGCTGCATATCACCGGGCGGCGCGCGGACGGCTACCACGAGCTGCAGACGCTGTTCCAGTTTCTCGATCATGGCGACACCCTGCATCTGGCCCGGCGCGAGGATGGCGAGATCCGGCTGATGCCGGAAGTTCCCGGCGTGCCCCATGACCAGAACCTAATCGTGCGGGCAGCGCGTCGGCTCCAGGCGGAGAGTGGCTGCCGGGTGGGCGCCGATATTCGCCTGGAGAAGCGCCTGCCCATGGGTGGCGGCCTGGGCGGCGGCAGCTCGGATGCCGCGACCGTCCTGCTCGGCCTCGACGCCCTGTGGGGACTGGGGCTGTCGCTCGACCGCCTCGCCAAACTGGGCCTGGCGCTGGGCGCCGATGTGCCGGTCTTCGTGCGCGGCCAAGCCGCCTGGGCCGAGGGGGTCGGCGAGCGCCTCACGCCGGTGGATCTCGACACGCCCTGGTTCGTGGTGGTCCACCCCGGCATCGAGGTAGCCACCCCGGCGGTATTCCGGGCCCCCGAATTGACACGCCACACCCCCCCGATTACCATGGCGCGCGCCCTGCAGGGGGGAGCGTCCAGCTGGCGCAACGACTGCGAGGCCACGGTCAGGTCACTCTATCCGCCGGTAGCCGCAGCCCTGGACTGGCTGGCGCGACGAGCCCCGACCATGCTGACCGGCACGGGTGCCTGCATCTTCGCCAGCCTGGCAGACGAGAAGCAGGCCGACCGGCTGCTGGCCGAGATCGACGGCCGCTGGCAGGCCTTCAAGGCCCACGGCCTGAATCGCTCTCCGCTGCATGACGCTCTGGATCGCTGATCACACCAGATCCGCTCCCCGATGACCCAACACACTGCATAGGTGGCCGCGCGTGTCAAAATTGATGGTTTTCGCCGGGAACGCCAATCCCGAACTCGCCCGCAAAATCGCCGAGAGTCTGGACACCCGCCAGGGCAACGCCACGGTCGGTCAGTTCAGCGACGGCGAGATCGCGGTAGAGATCAATGAGAACGTACGCGGCAAGGATGTCTTCGTCCTGCAGTCCACCTGTGCGCCGACCAATGACAACCTGATGGAGCTGATCCTGATGATAGATGCCCTGCGCCGGGCCTCTGCATCGCGGATCACCGCCGTGGTGCCCTACTTCGGCTATGCCCGTCAGGACCGTCGCGTGCGCTCCGCCCGTGTGCCGATCTCGGCCAAGATCGTCGCCGACATGATGGTCAAGGCCGGCGTCGACCGGGTGATGACCATGGACCTCCACGCCGACCAGATCCAGGGCTTCTTCGACGTGCCGGTGGACAACGTCTACGGCTCGCCGATCCTGCTCGACGATATCGAGCGCCAGAACTACGAGAATCTGGTGGTGGTCTCCCCCGACGTGGGCGGCGTGGTGCGCGCCCGTGCCATCGCCAAGCAGCTCAACGCCGACCTCGCCATCATCGACAAGCGTCGCCCCGCGGCCAACCAGGCCCAGGTGATGCACATCATCGGCGAGATCGAGGGCCGCAACTGCGTGGTGGTGGACGACATGATCGACACCGCCGGCACCCTGTGCAAGGCCGGCGAAGCGCTCAAGGACCACGGCGCCGAGCGTGTGGTGGCCTACGCCACTCACCCCATCCTCTCGGGCCCTGCGGTCGACAATATCATCGGCTCGGTACTCGACGAGGTGGTTGTCACCGATACCATTCCGCTCTCCGAACCCGCACGTCGCAGCGGCAGGATCCGCCAGCTAAGCGTGGCCGGGCTGATCGCCGAGGCGATCCGTCGGGTGAGCAACGAGGAATCCGTGAGCGCCATGTTCCACTGAGGGCAACCTCGGCAACAGGCGCCGGAAAGCGCCCTTCGGGGCATCCGAAAGCGTCAGGGCTCTGGTCGCGGTCCCTGACGCTTTCCTACTTCAAGCAAGAGGCAATTCCATGTCCGATTTTACTCTCAACGCCAGCGTTCGTAACGACCTGGGGAAAGGTGCGAGCCGCCGCCTGCGTCGTGCGAACGAGCAGGTTCCCGCCATCATCTACGGTGGTGAGAAGGAGCCCCAGCCGATCGCTGTCGAGAAGTCCGCCTTCTACAAGGCGATCGAGGAAGAGTCCTTCTTCTCCTCCATCCTCAACCTGGTGGTCGACGGCAAGAGCGAGCAGGTGGTGGTTCGTGACCTGCAGCGTCACCCCTTCAAGCAGCTGGTCACCCACGCCGACTTCCTGCGTGTGGATGCTACCCACGAGATCACCCTGAACGTGCCGCTGCACGTGGTGGGCGAGGACAAGTGCAAGGGCATCAAGGACCAGGACGGCGAGCTGCACGTGCTGGCCAACGAAGTCCAGGTGAGCTGTCTGCCCAAGGACCTGCCCGACTACCTGGAAGTCGACATCTCCGAGGTCGAGCTGGGCACCACCCTGCACCTCTCCGACCTGAGCCTGCCGGCCGGTGTCACCCTGGTCGACCTGACCCATGGTGAAGACCACGACAACGCCGTGCTCAGCATCGCCAAGCCGAAGGTGCGCGCCGAGGAAGACGAAGGCGAAGCCGCTGAGGGCGAGGAAGAGGGCGAGAAGGGCGAGGAGTGATCCTCACCCGCTCAGGGGCCGCGCCAGGCGCGGCCCTCCTGCTGATGATCAAGCGCCCCGGCGCTTGATTTTTTTTGGAGGTGAAACATGAGTCAGGTCAGAGCGATCATCGGCCTGGGCAACCCCGGTGCCGACTACGAGGCCACCCGTCACAACGCCGGGGCCTGGCTGGTGGAGGCGGTGGCACGCCGCGCCGGCGGCGAACTGCGGGCGGACCGCAAGTTCCTGGGCCTGCATGCCAGGGTCCAGTTCGAGGGGCGTGACCTCCACCTGCTCAACCCCACCACCTTCATGAACCGCAGCGGCGGTGCGGTGGCAGCACTCTGCCAGTTCTTCAAGCTGGCACCGGATGAGCTGCTGGTGGCTCACGACGAGCTGGACCTGCCCCCGGGCAGCGCCCGCTACAAGACCGGCGGCGGCCACGGCGGCCACAACGGCCTGCGCGACATCGCAAGCGCGCTGGGCAACGAACGCGGCTTCCATCGCCTGCGCCTCGGCATCGGTCACCCCGGGGACTCGCGCCAGGTAACGAACTATGTGCTCGGGCGCCCCGGCAAGGCCGAGCATATCGCCATCGAGGCTGCCATCGACGAGTGCCTGGCCACCCTGCCCGACGCCCTCGACGGAGAGTGGGCCCGGGCCATGAACCGGTTGCACAGCTTCTCCGCCTGAGGCGGAAGAGCCAGCCGCGCAGCGGCGCTATTCCAGCTTATAGCTTGCCCTCCAGTCGGGTAGAATGGTCGCCACTTTCCAATCGCGAACACGCTTTCCAGGACACTCCCATGGGTTTCAACTGCGGTATCGTCGGCCTGCCCAATGTCGGCAAGTCGACCCTCTTCAACGCCCTGACCAAGTCCGGCATCGACGCCGAGAACTTCCCCTTCTGCACCATCGAGCCCAACGTCGGCATCGTGCCGATGCCCGACCCGCGTCTCGACAAGCTGGCGGAGATCGTCAAGCCCCAGAAGGTGCTGCCCACCACCATGGAGTTCGTGGATATCGCCGGCCTGGTCGCCGGCGCCTCCAAGGGCGAGGGACTGGGCAACAAGTTCCTGGCCAATATCCGCGAGACCCAGGCCATCGCCCATGTGGTGCGCTGCTTCGACAACGACAACGTGATCCACGTCGCCAACCAGGTCGATCCGCGGGCGGATATCGAGATCATCAACATGGAGCTCGCACTGGCCGACCTCGACACCGTGGAGCGCGCCATCCAGCGCCTGGTGCGCGTGGCCAAGGGCGGCGACAAGGAGGCCATTGCCACCAAGGCGATCCTCGAGCGCATCCAGCCCCATCTCGCCGAGGGCCTGCCGCTGCGCAGCTTCGGCCTGAACGACGACGAGAAGCACCAGCTCAAGGGGTTCGGCTTCCTGACGCTGAAACCCACCATGTACATCGCCAACGTCAACGAGGATGGCTTCGAGGAGAACCCCTATCTCGACGTGGTCAAGGAGATCGCCGCCGAGGAAGGCGCCGTGGTGGTGCCGGTATGCAACCAGCTCGAGGCCGAGATCGCCGAGCTCGACGACGAGGAGCGTGCCATGTTCCTCGACGAGATGGGCATGCAGGAGCCGGGGCTCGACCGCGTGATCCGCGCCGGTTACGCCCTGCTCGGCCTGCAGACCTACTTCACCGCGGGGGTGAAGGAGGTGCGCGCCTGGACCGTGCAGGTGGGTGCCACCGCCCCCGAGGCCGCCGGGGTGATCCACACCGACTTCCAGAAGGGCTTCATCCGCGCCGAGGTCATCGCCTACGACGACTTCGTCACGCTGGGTGGCGAGCAGGGTGCCAAGGACGCCGGCAAGTGGCGACTGGAGGGCAAGGAGTACATCGTCCAGGACGGCGATGTGATCCACTTCCGCTTCAACGTCTGACCCCCTCCTCGACTCCCCCGAGACTCGCGCCCCCGGCACGCCACCGGGGGCGACTGCGTTGAGGCGTCGTGACCGCTACCGCGGCAAGGACTCCCCTACCATGCCCGGTGCGTGCCACAATAGGGGCATTGCCCCGACGACAAGGAGAGCCGCCATGCCCTGGAAGATCGACAAGCCCGACGCCGAATGGCGCGAGCAGCTGACCCCCGAGCAGTACCGCGTTACCCGCGAGAAGGGCACCGAGCCGCCCTTCAGCGGCGACTGCCGGGTCACCGACGAGCACGGGATCTACCACTGCGTCTGCTGCAACGCCCCGCTGTTCGAGAACGAGCACAAGTTCGAGGCCGGCTGCGGCTGGCCGAGCTTCGATCGGCCCATGACCCCGTCCTGTGTCGCGGAGCATCTCGACACTTCCCACGGCATGCGCCGCACCGAGGTGACCTGCGCGCGCTGCAATGCTCACCTCGGCCACGTCTTCCCCGACGGCCCCGCCGACACCACCGGCCTGCGCTACTGCATCAACTCGGTGGCGCTGGACTTCCACGCCGGCGAATAGACATCCCATCCTGCCGCGGCCGCGCATCTGCTAAGATGGGCGGCCGATTCTTTTGAAGGCAGGAGAGGTCCATGCTCGGCTGGTACCCGGGACACATGAACAAGGCGCGGCGCCAGATCACCGAGGCGCTACCGGAGATCGACGTGGTGATCGAGGTCCTCGACGCCCGCCTGCCCTACTCCAGCGCCAACCCCATGCTCGCCGAGCTGACCCGCCACAAGCCGGTGCTCAAGATCCTCTCCCGGGCCGACCTGGCCGACCCGGAGCGCACCCGGGAGTGGGTGGCCTATTTCGACGCCCAGCCCGACATGCGCGCGCTCGCCGTGACGACGACCAACGCCCGGGAGCTCAAGCGCATCCCCAAGCTCTGCCACGAGCTCGCCGGGGCGGTCCGCGCCGATCGCGACGTGCGGGTGATGGTGATGGGCATTCCCAATGTTGGCAAGTCGACCCTGATCAACGGCCTGGCCGGCAAGAGCATCGCCAAGACCGGCAACGAGCCCGCGGTGACCAAGCGCCAGCAGAAGGTGCGCATCGGCGGGCGCGTGGCGCTGATCGACACCCCCGGGGTGCTGTGGCCCAAGATCGAGGACCAGGCCAGCGCCTACCGCCTGGCCGCCAGCGGAGCCATCCGCGACACCGCCATCGACTATGTGGACGTGGCGGTGGTCGCCGCCGCCGAGCTGGCCCGCCGCTACCCCGAGGCCCTCAAGGCCCGCTACAAGCTCAAGGCGCTGCCCGGCTACCAGGCCAACCCGGAAGCCGCGCGGGTCGAGGCCGACGGCCCGCTGCGCGTGGACCTGCTGGCCGTGGCCGGTTTCGACGGCCACGCGATACTGGCCGATATCGCCAGCCGGCGCGGCGGCCTGCGCCCCGGCGGCGAGGTGGACCTGCACCGCGGCGCCGAGGTGCTGCTGCATGAACTACGCGACGGCAAGCTCGGCCGCCTGACCCTGGAGAGCCCGGCAGACATTCCCCCGGAGCCCGTCATCGAGCCGGATGGCGCCGATGACGCCGAGCCCCCGCACGACGCATAATCCTATCGCCCTCGCCGACCTGGACACCGAACGACATGGATACCACCCCGATCAGGAAATCGCACAAGCTGCACAACGTCTGCTACGACATCCGCGGCCCGGTGCTCGACCACGCCAAGCGCCTGGAGGAGGAAGGCCAGCGCATCCTCAAGCTCAACATCGGCAACCCTGCCCCGTTCGGCTTCGAGGCCCCCGAGGAGATTCTCCAGGATGTGATGCGCAACCTGCCCACCGCCCAGGGCTACTGCGACTCCAAGGGCCTCTACTCGGCGCGCAAGGCAATCATGCAGGAGTGCCAGCGCCGCGAGATCCCGGGCGTCGGCATCGAGGACATCTACATCGGCAACGGTGTCTCCGAGCTGATCGTGATGACGCTGCAGGCGCTGCTCAACGACGGTGACGAGGTGCTGATACCGGCCCCCGACTACCCGCTGTGGACCGCCGCGGCCAACCTCGCCGGCGGCCACGCCGTCCACTACCGCTGCGACGAGCAGGCCGACTGGGCACCGGATCTCGACGATATCCGTGCCAAGATCACCGCCCACACCCGGGCGATCGTGATCATCAACCCCAACAACCCCACCGGCGCCGTCTACCCGCCGGAAGTGCTGCGCGAGCTGCTCGAGATCGCCCGCCAGCACAACCTGGTGGTGTTCTCCGACGAGATCTACGACAAGATCCTCTACGACGACGTGGAGCACGTCTCCACCGGCGCCTTGGCCGGCGAGGACCAGCTGGTGGTGACCATGAACGGGCTCTCCAAGAGCTACCGCTGCGCCGGCTTCCGCTCCGGCTGGATGATCCTCTCCGGCAACATCGCCAAGCAGCGCGCCGCCGACTTCATCCAGGGGCTGACCATGCTCGCCTCGATGCGTCTGTGCGCCAATGTGCCGGCCCAGCACGCCATTCAGACCGCCCTGGGCGGCTACCAGTCGATCAACGACCTGATCCTGCCCGGCGGTCGCCTGCTGGCCCAGCGCGACATCACCCATGAGAAGCTCAACGCCATCCCCGGGGTGAGCTGCGTGAAGCCCAAGGGCGCGCTCTACGCCTTCCCGCGCCTGGACCCCAAGGTCTTCAATATCCAGGACGACCAACAGATGGTGCTCGACCTGCTGCTCCAGGAGAAGATCCTGCTGGTCCAGGGTACCGCCTTCAACTGGCCGGAGCCGGACCATGTGCGCATCGTCACCCTGCCCTGGGCCGACCAGCTGGGTGATGCCCTGGACCGCTTCGCGCGCTTCCTGTCGCGCTACCGCCAGTAGCGGCGCTTGAAACCCGCAGCGCCTGGCCGTATCTAAGCAATAGCTTGTCCACGCCGCCCGACGGGCGGCACCCTTTCGATGATCGATGGAGATCCACCGACATGATGCGAATCCTGCTCTTCCTGGGCACCAACCTGGCGGTACTGCTGGTGGCCAGCATCACCCTGCGCCTGCTGGGCGTGGAGAGCTACCTGAGCGACCAGGGGATCAACTTCCAGAGCCTGCTGATCTTCTGCTTCATCTTCGGCATGGCCGGCTCGATGATCTCGCTGTTCATCTCCAAGTGGATGGCCAAGCGCAGCACCGGCACCGTGGTGATCGAGACGCCCTCCAACGCCACCGAGAAGTGGCTGGTGGAGACCGTGGCGGAGCTGGCCCGGCATGCCGGAATCAAGACCCCGGAGGTCGGCATCTTCCCGGCCCAGCAGTCCAATGCCTTCGCCACCGGCTGGAACAAGGATGACGCCCTGGTGGCGGTCTCCGCCGGGCTGCTCAACCGCATGCGCCCCGAGGAGGTGCGCGCGGTGCTGGCCCACGAGATCGGCCACGTGGCCAACGGTGACATGGTCACCCTGGCATTGATCCAGGGCGTGGTGAACACCTTCGTGATGTTCTTCGCCCGGGTGGTGGCCCAGCTGGTCGACCAGTTCCTGCGCGCCCGTAGTGACGGCGAGGGCGGCCTGGGCTTCATGGGCTACTTTGCGGTGGTCATGGTGGCCGAGATCGTCTTCGGCATCGCCGCCTCGGCCATCGTCGCCTGGTTCTCGCGCTTCCGCGAGTATCGCGCCGACGCCGCCGGTGCCAAGCTGGCCGGCTCCGGGGCCATGATCAATGCCCTCGCCCGCCTCAAGGCCGAGACCGAGCTGCCCGACCAGATGCCCGACACCCTGCGCGCCATGGCCATCACCAAGGGCCAGACCCGCTCACTGGTGGAGAAACTCTTTGCCAGCCACCCTCCCCTGGACGATCGCATCCGGGCGCTGAAGGAGGCGGCCTATCGCGAGTGACACTGACTCGTGAGCGACACGCAACGGGCCCGCCAATCGGCGGGCTCGCTTGCGTTTCCACTCCTCACGTCAGGCTAGGCGGTGGTGACCCGAAATCCCGCCCCCGTGAGCCACCCCGCCATCTGCCCCTCCGCCTCCGGCAGCGCCACCTCGAGGGTGGCGAACTCCCGACGCAGCGGATAGCCGGCGCGGCAGGCATCGAAGCCGGCGGCCATGCCCTGACGGCGGCCCTCGCGGCGCAGGGCGTCGTGGTCGCGGCGCGGGTCGTAGACGGCGCGCATGGCAAGACGCAGGGCCTCCTCGGTGGAGAGCCCCGGGCCAAGCTCGAGCCGGGCCAGCGGCGGCGCCGGCAGCAGCTCGTCGAGGGTGACGCGGCACGGCAGGCCGAACACCCGGCATAGCGCTCGGGTCACCTGGTGGGTACCGCGCAGCTTGCCGTCGAGGCTGTAGCCGGCGATATGCGGGGTGGCGAGCTCGACCAGGTCGCGCAGCGCCGCGTCGATGCCGGGCTCACCCTCCCACACGTCGAGCACCGCGGAGATATCGCCCTGCCCCGCCAGGCGCGCACGCAGCGCCTGGCCATCGAGGCAGTCACCGCGCCCGGCATTGAGCAGCACCGTCCCCGGCGCCAGGGCGGCGATGCGCTCGGCATCGAGCAGGTGATGGGTGGCATGGGGGCCCTCGCGCACCAGGGGGGTGTGCAGGCAGAGCACGTCGCATTCGTCGATCAGGGTATCCAGGTCCACGAAGTCGGCAGGCGCTCCGCTGCCGGGTGCAATGAGGTCCTCCGCCTCTACCCTGGGCGGGTCGCAGGCCAGGCAGTCGATGCCCATGGCCGAGAGGCGGTGCAGCAGCCGCCCGCCCACGTTGCCGGCGCCCACCACCCCCACGCGCCGCTCGGCGAGCCGCCAGCCCTGGCGCTCGGCCAGGGTCGCGAGGCTCACCAGCACATGGTCGACCACCGCCTCGGCGTTGCAGCCCGGGGCGCTGGCGAAGGCGATGCCGCGTTCGGCCAGCAGCCGGGTATCGACATGGTCGGTACCGATGGTGCATGTGCCCACGAAGCGCAGACACCGCGCCTCGGCGAGCAGCGCCGCATCGACCCGGGTGATCGAACGCACCACCAGGGCATCGGCATCGCGCAGGTCGCCGGGGGCGATCTCGCGTCCCGGGCGGCGAACCACCTCCCCCAATGCCCTGAAGCAGGCATCGGCGGCAGGCACATTGGCATCGACGAGGATCTTCATGAACGTTGTTCGCCCCCAGCAAGCCATTACAATAGGCGCCAGCTTACCACTTCGCCGCCCAGGCCGGCGCACAGCAGCACGCGGGAGTCACCATGATCATTCGCTGGGAAACCGACCATGACTATGTGCTGGTGCACATCCATCAGGACATGTTCGGCGACTGGATATTCAGCCGCGCCTGGGGCCAGATCGGCACCCAGTTCGGCGGCCTCAAGCACCAGCTGGCCGACGAACGCGACCAGGCGATGATGTGGCTGGCCGACGAGGCCACCATCCAGGCCTCCCGGGGCTTTCGCAAGGTGCTGGAGGTCGAGGACCATAGCCCCGAGGGACGCGAGGCGGTCAGCCAGCTGTCGCTGCTCGAGCCGTAAGGCAGTATCTGACCACCCGGCCTTTCAGATCGGGAGTTCTCTTACCGCTTGGTGCTTACAGCTCCGGGCGCAGCCCGGGTCACCCCAGATAGCGCCTGCCGCCACGCACCGTCGCCGGCCGCGCTTCCCGGGGCTCGTCCGCGCCGGAAAGCTCGCGCAGGAGTGACGCCCAGGCCGCCTCATCCAGCCAGCCCCGGGCCTTCAGCCAGGCGGCGAGCCGCTCGGGCTCGAAGCCGCGATCGAGCTCGTGGCCCTCGCCATCGGCGAGCACCGGGATTCGCACCCCGTAGCGCGCCATCAGGGCGTCATCCTCGCTGATCTCCACCCGCTCCAGGGCGACCGGCTCGCGACACAGCCGGGCCAGCAGGCCCTCCAGCTGCTGGCAGAGGTGGCAGCCCAGGGTGGTATAGAGGGTGAGGCGGATCATGAGGCCTCCCGGTGGCGAATCAGGAAGACGTGGTGCAGGTCGGGCTTCCTTGAAAAATCGGGGTCGAAGGTCTTCGCCGAGATCTCCTCCACCGCATAGTGATCCGCCAGGTCGGCGTCCAGCTTGAAGCGACGCTGGTTATTGGAGAACACCAGGGTTCCCCCGGGCGCCAGGCGCGCCATGGCCAGGCGCACCAGCCGGCCGTGGTCGCGCTGGATATCCAGGGTATCCTCCATCTTCTTCGAGTTGGAGAAGGTCGGCGGGTCCATGAAGATCAGGTCGAACTCGGCCCGGGCACTCTCCAGCCAGCGCAGGCAGTCGTCACGCACCACCCGATGTCGCCCCGGATCGAGGCGGTTGAGCGCAAAGTTGTCGCGGGCCCACTGCAGGTAGGTGTTGGAGAGGTCGACGCTGACGCTCTCCACCGCACCACCCGCGCTGCCGCTGCCTAGGGCCGCTTGCACGGTGGCCGCCCCGGTGTAGCAGAACAGGTTGAGGAAGCGCTTGCCGGCGGCCATCTCGCCAAGCATCCGGCGTACCGGGCGATGGTCGAGGAAGAGTCCGGTGTCCAGGTAGTCGCGCAGATTGATCCACAGCCTGGCCGGCCCCTCGTTCACCTCGAAGCGCTCGCCGGTGGCGGCCTGCTTCTGGTACTGGTCGCGTCCGCTCTGGCGCTGGCGTCGCTTGACCACGATCCGTGCGGGGTCCACCTCGAGCACCTCGGGGATCACCGCCAGCGCCTCGAACAGCCGCTTCTGAGCCTGGCCGGCATCCACCGACTTCGGCGCCGCATACTCCTGCACATGCACCCAGCCAGCATAGACATCCACCGCCAGCGCATACTCCGGCATATCCGCATCGTAAAGGCGGTAGCAGCTCTCCCCGCTCTTCTTCAGCCACTTCCTGAGCCGCTTGCGGTTCTTCTCCAGCCGGTTGGCGAACATCTGCGCCCCCTCCGAGCGGGACGGCGGCGTAGCCGTCTCTTCGTCCTCCCGCTCGGGTACCGCCATCAGCAGCAGCTTCGTCTCCAGGGGGCCGTTGCGCAGCGCATACTGCTTGTGGGCGCGCAGGCCGAGGCGATGGCCCAGGTCGGGGTTACCGGTGAATACCGCCAGACACCAGCCGGGGAAGGCGGCGCGCACCCACTCGCCCAGCCGGGCGTAGAGGGTCACCAGCTCCGGCAGCTCGCCGAGTCGCTCGCCGTAGGGCGGATTCGTGATCACCAGGCCCGCCGGCGCTTCCTCGAGCCCTTGCGGGCGGGCCAGCTCGGCGAGCCCCGCGCCCTGAAGCTCGATCAGCGCCGGAATGCCGGCACGCATGGTATTGGCCTTGGCCGCGGTGAGCGCCGCCGGGCTCTGGTCGAAACCGTAGAACCGCGAACGGCAGCGCTTGCGACCGATGCTGGCCCGCGCTTCGGCCTCGCGCCGGAGCTCTCGCCATGCCGCCTCGTCGTGCCCCGCCCAGCCGTGGAAGCCAAAGCGCTCCCGGGGCAGGTTGGGTGCCATGTCGGCGGCCATCAGTGCCGCCTCGATCAGCAGGGTCCCGGCGCCGCACAGCGGATCGACCAGCGGCGCCCCCTGGCGGGCCAGCTCGGGCCAGCCGGCACGCACCAGCAGGGCCGCGGCCAGGTTCTCCTTGAGCGGCGCGTGCCCCACGTCGCGACGATAGCCGCGACGGTGCAGGCTCTCGCCGGAGAGGTCGATACCCACCACCAGGCGACCACGATGGAGATTGGCGTAGAGGCGCAGGTCCGGCTGCTTGAGATCCACCGAGGGGCGCGGCAACTCCCGGGCCTGCAGGCGATCGACCACGCCATCCTTGACCGTCTGGGCACCGAAGCGGGTGTGGCGGATTTCCTCGCTGCGTCCATGGAAGTCCACCGCGAGGCTGGCACCGAGCGGCAGGTGCTGCTCCCAGGCCACCGCGGCCACCGCCTCGCGCAGCTGATCGGGAGTATTCACGCCCTCCTCGCGGACCAGGCACAGAATGATGCGGTTGGCCAGGCGGGACCACAGGCAGAGCCGGTAGGCCGTGGCCAGGTCAGCCCGGGCATTCACCGCCCCCACGGTGCTCTTGCCGGGTGCGGCGCCAAGGGCTGCCAGCTCCTCGGCAAGCAGCTCCTCGAGACCGCGGGGGCAGGTCACCAATAGCTCAAGGGAGGACGTGGATGGGGTCGGATTCATCGGCAATCACCGCGAGGCAGTAGGGTAAATGTGTGCCATGTCAGGCAGGTGAACGAGCTGTTACAAATCGGTGGTCGACAACCCGGATCGGGATGGGCTATCAATAGGTCAGTAGCTACTGAGAACACGCATGCGTTTCCTGTCATCGGGCCTGCCCTTTCCAGATTCTGGGCCCGTGGCATGTTACGGCTCGGGCCGCTTCAACAATCCCCGAGCCAGTTCAGGTACCTTATCAAGAGGTAGTCCAATGAAACGACAGAAACGTGATCGCTTCCAGCGTGCCTATACGCATGGCTACAAGGCAGGTGTCTCAGGTCGCTCCCGCGATGACTGTCCCAGTCAGGACGTCAATCTTCGCGAATACTGGATGAGCGGTTGGCGTGAAGGTCGTGGGGATCATTGGGCCGGCATGACCGGTGTCTCCGGCATCCACAAGAACCCCATGGTGGTGTGAACCCGCTACCCGAACCTATCGAGGTTCACGCTTCCTCAAGCCCGCGGCAAGCCGCGGGCTTTTTGCGTGGGTACGCGCGGCTCAGACCCCGTCGCGCAGCGCCCGCGCGCACTCCCCTACCAGCGCCGGGCCGCGGTAGATGAAGCCCGAATAGAGCTGTACCAGGTCGGCCCCGGCCTCGCGCTTGGCCAGTGCCGCCGCACCGCTGTCGATGCCACCCACGCCGACGATCGGCATCTCGGGCAGGCGGCGGCGCAGCTCCCGGATCACCGCATTGGAGGCTTCGAACACCGGTCGTCCGGAGAGGCCGCCGGCCTCGTCGGCATGGGCCAGGCCCGCCACCGCCTCGCGGGACACCGTGGTATTGGTGGCAATCACCGCATCGATGGCATTAGCCGCCAGGCAATCGGCCACCAGCCCCACCTCCTCGGTCTCCATGTCCGGCGCGATCTTCACCGCCAGGGGCACCCGGCGACCGCTGTCGCGGTCGAGGCGCGAGCCCGCCTCGCGAAGCGCCGAGAGCAGCCCGTCGAGGTGCTCGCCGAACTGGAGGTTACGCAGCCCCGGGGTATTGGGCGAGGAGACATTGACGGTGACGTAGTGGGCGTGGGCGTGCACCTTCTCCAGGCAGGTCAGGTAGTCATCCACCGCCTGCTCCACCGGGGTCGTCAGGTTCTTGCCGATATTGATGCCGATTACGCCGTCGAAACGGCTGACCCTGACCTTCGCTACCAGGTGGTCGACCCCGGCGTTGTTGAAGCCCATGCGGTTGATGATGGCACCCGCCTCGGGCAGCCGGAACAGCCGCGGCCGTGGATTGCCGGGCTGTGGCCTGGGGGTCACGGTGCCGACCTCCACGAAGCCGAAGCCCAGCGCGCCCAGGGCATCGAGGTGGTCGCCATTCTTGTCGAGTCCGGCGGCGAGTCCCACCCGGTTGGGGAAGCGCAGCCCCATCAGCTCCACCGGATCCGCCACTCGCTCGCCCCCCAGGCGTGCCGCCAGCCCCACCCTGGCGGCCAGGTCCAGCCCGCGCAGGGTCAGGCCGTGGGCTGTCTCGGCGTCCAGACGAAAGAGCAGCGAGCGGGCAAGAGAGTACATGGCGTCTCCGGAGGGTGGCGGTCACGGGCGGGGCGTGAGTATAGCAGCGCCTCCCTGGGGAAACGACGTCACAGGGGGCAGCCGACGCCGATTTTGTGATCTACTGTAGCCAACCAAGAGACACCGGGGTGTGGAGCACCCGGAACACACCGCCGCGGAGCCAGGGAGATGCATATGGCCGAGACCACCGAAACCCTCGAGGACCGCCTGTCGCGCATACACCGTGCGCTGGGGGATGAGCATCTCGAAGCCGTCGATGCCGTGCTGGACGATCTGGAGCCGGCCGAGATCGCCCTGTTGCTGGAGTCGCTGCCTCCCGCCGCGCGTATCCGCCTGTGGCAGCGGGTACCCGGCGAGGTCGACGGCGAGGTGCTGCTGCATGTGCACGACGAGGTGCGCAGCACCCTGCTGGACGACATGGACCACGAGGAGATCGTGGCCGCCGCCACCGGCATGGACACCGCCGACCTGGCGGAGATCTTCGAGGACCTGCCCCAGCAGGTCGCCGAGGACATGCTGCGCTCCATGGATGCCCTGCAGCGCGAACGCCTGGAGGAGACCCTCTCCTTCGAGGAGGACAGCGCCGGGCGCCTGATGCGCACCGACACCATCGCGGTGCGCAGCGACGTCAGCCTGGAGACGGTGTGCCGCTTCCTGCGCTGGAAGGAGTCGATCCCCGACAACACCCACCTGCTGATGGTGGTGGACCGCGACGGCCTCTTCCAGGGTACCCTGCCGATGGCGCGGCTGATCAGCCACCCGCCGGAGATGGCAGTGGCCGACCTGATGGACCATGAGGTGGACAGCATCCGCGTGGACATGAAGTCTCGCGACGTGGCCACCCTGTTCCAGACCCACGACCTGGTCTCGGCACCGGTGGTGGACGAGGCGGGCCTGCTGCTCGGTCGCATCGTCATCGACGATATCGTCGACGTCATCCGCGAGGACTCCGAGCAGGCACTGATGAACATGGCCGGCCTCGACGAGGAGGAGGACCTGTTCGCCCCGGTGCTGCCCAGCGCCAAGCGTCGCGCCGTGTGGCTGGGCATCAACCTGATCACCGCCTTCCTCGCCGCCTGGGTGATCGGCCGCTTCGAGGATGCCCTGGACCAGATCGTCGCCTTGGCGGTGCTGATGCCCATCGTCGCCAGCATGGGGGGCATCGCCGGCAGCCAGACCCTGACCCTGGCGATCCGCGGCCTGGCCCTGGGCCAGATCAGCAGCACCAACAGCGCCTGGCTGCTGCGCAAGGAGGTCGGCATCGCCATCCTCAACGGTGTGCTATGGGCCCTGGTGGTGGCGGTACTGGCACTACTGTGGTTCAAGAGCATCGCCATCGGCACGATCATCGGCGCCGCCCTGGTGATCAACATGCTGGCAGCAGGCATCGCCGGCATCGTCATTCCGCTGCTGCTCAAGCGGGCAGGAATCGACCCGGCGCTGTCGGGCTCAGTGATCCTCACCACCGTCACCGACGTGGTGGGCTTCATGTCCTTCCTGGGCCTGGCCACCTACTTCCTGCTGTGAGACTCCCGCCCAGCCCTGCTCGCCGCCCATAACGAGGAACCCCGCCTGATGGCGGGGTTCCTCGTTGGTGGTGAATGGAAAGTGCTCAGAGGTCGCGGCTGCTCTCGGCCAGGTCGACCAGTTCGCGAACTGCCACGGCGAACAACGGGAAGCCACCCTGGCCGCCGCTACCCACCTGCTCGAGCAGACGGCGCCAGCGCGCATGCATGGCATCATGCCGCTCGAGCCACTCGGCGACACGGGCCACGGCGTCGTCGGGCCCCGCCTCCATCTGCAGCACGCTGACCGTCAACGCCAGCTGCTGACGATCGATGTCGTCACGGAAGGTCTCGCGGGCCTGGGCCTGCCAGCTGTCACGCACCTGCAGATCGGTGATCTGGCGAATCATCCACGGCAGCTCCAGGCGACTGCCGATCTCGTAGAACACCTCGGCCACCTGTTCCGGCACCACATCGGCCTGGCGTGCGGCCTGGATGATACCCAGCCCGGCATACAAACTCCCGGCAGCCGCCACGCTGGACGCCAGTGCCTCGGGCACCCCGGCCGCCACCAGCTCGTCACGACGCGCCTCCCAGCTCTCGCGCTCCTCGCCGCTGAGCCGCTCGCCGATACCCTCGCGGATCGCCGCCAGGCGAGGCGCGAAGTAATCGATACACTCGCGGGTATCGACGCCGACGCGACCGCGCAGGAACCAACGAGTGGAGCGGCGGATCATCCGCATCAGGTCGAGCATCATCGAGTACTGCACGCGGCTCGGCACCCGGTTGTCCAGCGCCTCGATCTGCGACCAGATCTCGCCCAGCCCGAACACCTCGCGGGCAATGATATAGGCGCGGGAAATCTCGGCCCGGCCAGCCCCGGTGGAGTCGATCAGCCGGCGCACGAAGACGATGCCCATATGGTCGACCAGGTCGTTGGCCACCTGGGTGGCAACGATCTCGCGCTTGAGGCGATGCTCGTACATCTCGTCGCGGTAGCGTTCCACCAGTACCCGCGGAAAGATGCGCTCCACATAGCGCACGATGACCGGGTCGTCGGGAACATCGGAGACGATCAGGTCACCCTTGAGCACGCTCTTGGCGTAGGAGATCAGCATGGCCAGCTCCGGCAGCAGCATGCCCTGCTGGTTGGCGGCACGCTCCTGGAGTTCCTCGTCCGCGGGCAGGAACTCGAGCTCGCGGTCGAGCTGACCGGCGGCCTCCAGCTCGCTGATGAAGCGCCGGAAGGGGCCGACCCCCTGCTGCGAGAGCAGCTCGGCGAGATCCAGGGCCTGGGTCTGGCGGTAGTTGTCGGTCAGCACCAGGTCGCTCACCTCACCGGTCATCTCGGCGAGCAGCTGGTTGCGCTGCTTGTCGGTCATGTCGCCGCGCTTGACCACCTCGTCGATGAGGATCTTGATGTTGACCTCATGGTCGGAGCAGTTCACCCCACCGGCGTTATCGATGAAGTCGGTATTGACCCGCACGCCCCGGGCGGCGGCCTCCATGCGGCCACGCTGGGTGAAGCCGAGGTTGCCGCCCTCCCCCACCACCTTGCAGTTGAGTTCGCGGCCGTCGATGCGCAGGCCATCGTTGGCCTTGTCGCCCACCTGGGCATCCGTCTCGTCGCTGCCCTTGACGTAGGTGCCGATGCCGCCGTTCCAAATCAGGTCGACTTCGGACTTGAGCATGGCGCTGATCAGCTCGTTGGGCGAGAGCCTGTCCTCGCGGATGCCGAAACGCGATTTCATCTGCTTGGAGATGGGGATCGACTTGGCACTGCGCTTGAACACGCCGCCACCCTCGGAGATCAGCGCGCTCTCGAAATCCTCCCAACTGGAGCGCGGCATCTCGAACAGGCGCTTGCGCTCGGCGAAGGTGGCCGCCGCGTCGGGCTCGGGGTCGACGAAGATATGCAGGTGGTTGAAGGCCCCCACCAGTCGGATCTTGTCCGACAGCAGCATGCCGTTGCCGAAGACATCGCCGCCCATGTCGCCGATGCCCACCACGCTGAACTCGTCCTCCTGGGTGTTCACCCCCAGGCCGCGGAAGTGGCGCTTGACCGACTCCCAGGCGCCCTTGGCGGTGATCCCCATCTTCTTGTGGTCGTAGCCGTTGGCGCCACCCGAAGCGAAGGCATCGCCCAACCAGTGATCATACTCGGCGGAGATCTCGTTGGCGATATCCGAGAAGGTCGCGGTGCCCTTGTCGGCGGCCACCACCAGGTAGGCGTCATCGTCGTCGTGGCGCACTACGTCGCGCGGCGGCACCACCTCGCCTCCCTTGAGGTTGTCGGTCACATCGAGCAGGGCACGAATGAAGGTCTTGTAGCACTCGATGCCCTCGCGCTGGAAGGCCTCGCGATCGCCCTCGGGCAGCCGCTTGCAGACGAAGCCACCCTTGGCGCCCACCGGCACGATCACCGAGTTCTTGACCTGCTGGGCCTTGACCAGGCCCAGCACCTCGGTGCGGAAGTCCTCGTGGCGGTCGGACCAGCGCAGCCCGCCGCGTGCCACCTTGCCGCCGCGCAGGTGAACGCCCTCGACCCGCGGGGAGCAGACGAAGATCTCGAAGGCGGGACGCGGCTTGGGCATGCCGGTGACCTTCGAGGGCTCCAGCTTGAAGGCGATATAGTCCTTGACGCCACCGTCCTCGCGGCGCTGGTAGTAGTTGGTGCGCAGGGTCGCCAGGATCAGCTCCATGTAGCGACGCAGCAGCTGGTCGTCGTTGAGGCTGGCCACCTCGTCGAGCAGCCGCTGGATGCGCTCCACGCAGGCCTCCACCTCACCCTCATCGGGGCGGTCGGCGGGGTCGAAGCGCAACTCGAACAGCGTCACCAGCTCGCGGGTGATCTCGGGATAGCTGGCCAGGGTGTTGGCCATGTAATCCTGGGAGACGCCGAAGCGGATCTGCTTGAGGTAGCGGGCGTAGGCACGCAGCATCGCCACCTCGCGCCAGTCGAGGTTGGCGCCGATGATCAACCGGTTGAAGGCGTCGTTGTCCGCCTCGCCGGCCCAGATGCGCTGGAAGGCCTCGATGAAGGGCTCACGCATCTCCTGGAGATTGACCTCGGTGCTGGTGTGGTGCTCGAGGTTGAAGTCATGGATCCAGTAGCTGGCATCGGTGGCGCCGATCTCGTAGGGACGCTCGCCGATCACCCTGAGCCCCAGGTTCTCCATCATCGGCAGCACATCGGAGAGCGGGATCGGCGCATCACGGTGAAACAGCTTGAGGTTGACCCCGCTGCCCTCCTCCTCCACCAGGCGGTAGAGCGACAGCGACAGCGCGTCACCATCATCCAGCTCACCGATATGGTGCAGGTCATAGACCGCGGTGCGGGCACTGAAGTCGTCGCGGTAGCTGGCCGGGAAGGCATCGCGGAAGCGATCCATCAGGCGGTTGGCCTGCTCCTCGCCGAAGCCGTCGATGCAGGCGGCCTGGAGGTCGTCACGCCAGTTGCGTGCCAGCTTGGACAGCTTGGCCTCGAGGCGCTTGATGTCGTACTCGGCCGGGCGTTCGTCCTTGAAGCGCAGGATGAACTGGATGCGCGCCAGCACCGACTCCGAGAGGTAGGTATTGAAGTCGCCGAAGGTGGCATCGAGCTCCTCGCAGAGCATCTCCTGGATGCGCAGGCGCAGCTCGGTGGAGAACACGTCCCGTGGCACGAAGGCCAGGCAGGAGTAGAAGCGCCCCGGACGATCCTCGCGCACGAAGAGCCGCACGCGGCGGCGCTCGCGGATGCTGAGGATGCCCAGCGCCGTCTGGGCCAGCTCCTCGGTATCGATCTGGAAGAAGTCGTCGCGGGGATAGACCTCGAGGATCTGCAGCAGCTGCTTGCCGTTGTGCCCCTTGGGGTTGAAGCCGGCGATCTCCATCACCGACTTGAGCTTGCGGCGCAGGATCGGCACGTTGCGCGGCGACTCGTTGTAGACGGTGGCGGTAAACAGCCCCAGGAAGCGGTGCTCGCCGACCAGGTTGCCCTTGGCATCGTAGCGGTCGATGGAAATGTAGTCGGGATAGGTTGGCCGATGAACCCGGGCGTGGTGGGCACTCTTGGAGAAGCTCAGGAGCTCGGGTACCAGGACGTAATGGCCATCCTCGATACCGAGTTCGGTGCGGATACGCTCCCGATAGCGGGGCTGGTCGAGGCGGAACACCCCGAGCTCGCTGCCCTTGACCTTGTCGAGGGTCTCCTTTCCGCTCTTCTCCTTCACCGCGTAGGCGTCGTAGCCCAGGAAGGTGAAGTTGTCGTGGAGCATCCACTCCAGGAAGGTGATCGCCTCGGCATGGTCATCCGGATCGGTCTGCGGTGGGCAGCCGGCACGTAACTCCGCCAGGGCCTCCTCGACCTTGGCACGCATGGGATCGAAGTCGGTCACCGCGGTACGCACGTCGACCAGCACCTCCTCGAGGCTGGCCTGCATCTCCTGCAGCATCTCGACATCGGAGTGGCGATCGATCTCGATGACAATCAGCGATTCACGCTGGGCAGGGGCGGCGGGATCCTTCGGCGAGGTCACCTGCTTCAGGCGATGGTCGCGACCGCGCTCGGTGGCCAGCACGGCATTGTGAATGGCATGCACGGTGATGCCACGCCGGTTGAGCTCGATGCGCACCGAATCGACCAGGAAGGGCATGTCCTCGTGCAGCACCGCCACGAAGGTGTGGGGCGACTGCCAGCCGTGTTCCTCGAAATCCGGGTTGAATACCCGCACCTTGGGGTCGGCCGGATCGAACTGCTGCAGGAAATGCCACACCGAGAGGGTGGCGCCATAGACGTCGTCGAGGCGACGATCCTCAAGGTCATCCAGTGGCACGGCGGCATAGAAGTAGTCGGCGAAGGCGCCGACAGCCTCCGCCTTGGCGGCGTCCAGCTTGGCGTTCAGACGCTCATGAAGCTGCTTGAGCAGATCCTGTCTGGCTTCGTCATTCGCAACGTGCTGCATCCATCACCTCGGCTACCGGCGGTCGCTGCTGCGACCGGAAGTGTTCGACACGGCCCCGACGGGGCCCTGTCGCCAGCTTACGCGACTCCCGGAGCGTGACCCAGCCACTTGATGTTCTGCTCATGGAGCATGTCGGATGCGCATCGCCGTTCAGCGGCCCGACGCCGTCAGTCGCGTCGCTCGAGCAGCACACCGCACTCGCAGTGGTGGGTCCAGGGAAACTGGTCGAACAGCGCGAAGCGCGTGATCCGGTGGGTCTCGGTCAGGCGCTCCAGGTTGCTCGCCAATGTCTCCGGGTTGCATGAAATATAGACGATACGCGAATAGCCGCTCAGCTGGCGGCAGCTGGCCTCGTCGAGACCGGCGCGGGGCGGGTCCACCAGCACGGTAGTGAAGTCATACTCGTCCAGGGCCCACTCGGCCACGCGGCGCCCACCCTTCTCGCCCTTGAGTGCCGCGGCGAACTCCTCGGCGGACATGCGCCCCACGGTGACATTGTCGATGCCGTTGGCAGCCAGGTTCTCCCGGGCGCTTGCCACCGAGGTGCGCGAGATCTCGGTGGCAAGCACACGGCGGAAATTCTCGGCCAGGGCCACCGTGAAGTTGCCGTTGCCACAGTAGAGCTCCACCAGATCACCGTCCTGGCTATCCCGGGTGACCTCTCTCGCCCAAGTCAGCATGGAGCGGCAGATCTCGGCGTTGGGCTGGGTGAAGCTGTTCTCCACCTGCTGATAGACGAACTCGCGTCCCTCCACCTCGAGACGCTCCCACACATGATCCCGCTCGAGCACCCGGCGCTGCTTGCGGGCGCGGCCGATGATCATCACCCCGAGCCGATCCTGCAGTCGCCGTGCCTCGGCCTCCCATGCCTCGTCCAGCGGACGATGGTAGATCAGGGTGACCAGCGCCTCGCCGGAGAGGGTGGTCAGGAACTCGACCTGGAAGAGCCGGTGACGCAGCAGGTCGTTGTCGCGGATGGCATCGAGCAGGCGCGGCATGAGGGCGTTGATCTGCCGGCTGGCCACCGGGTAGTCATCCAGGCGGACCACCGTCTTCTGTTTTTTCTTCGACTCCTCGGCCTCCCCCTCGGTCTCCTGTATTTCGAACATGGCGTAGAAGAGGTCATCCCCCTCGTGCCAGATCCGGAACTCGCAACGCTGGCGATAGTGGCTGGGGGGCGAGGGATGGACCTCCAGGGCAGGCGGGGCGAAGCGAGCGAAGTCGCGGCGGATTCGCGCGGCCTTGGCCTCGAGTTGCTGGTCATAGCGGGCGGGGTCGACGACGGGAATGGCCAAGAAGCCTCCAGGGGTACCAGTGAACAGGAAAAGGGGAACGGGTCCCGGACATTCAGTCCAGGTGCAGCAGCTGCGGGGCGGCGAAGCCGAAGCGTGCCAGGGCGCTGGCCAGTGCCGCGTCAGGGGCGGTGGCAAAGCTCGCCCCGGGGCCCGCTGCGGGAGCCACGCCGGCCGCCACCTGGGCCGTGCGCCGGGCGATGGCCTCGCTGGAATCGACCCAGGCCACCTCACGGGAGGCGGCGGCCGCCAGGGCGTCACGCAGCAGAGGAAAGTGGGTGCAGCCGAGCACCACGGTGTCGAGCTCGGGATCCTCCCACAGCTGCGCCAGGGCCTCCTCGATCACGGCGGCATCGTGGGCCTCGCCGGCCAGGCGGCGCTCCGCCTCGCGCACCAGGGGGTCCGCCGCGATCCGACGTACCGTGCAGTCCGTGGCGAAGGTCTCGATCAGGCGCAACGTATAGGGACGCGACACCGTGGCGCTGGTGGCCAGCAGGCCAATGTGTCCGCTGCGGCTGAGGGCGGCGGCGGGCTTGATGGCCGGTACCGTGCCAACCACAGGGATCCGCAGCCGCTCGCGAAGGGCGTCCAGAGCCAGGGTACTGGCGGTATTGCAGGCCACCACCAGGGCCACACAGCCGCTGGTGCGCACGGCGGCATCGCATACCGCGAGGATACGCCGCACCAGCCAGGCATCCTCCCGCCGCCCGTAGGGCAACATGGCGTTGTCGCAGGCATAGGCCAGGGCTGCCTGGGGCAGCCGCTCGCGCAGGGCGGCCACCACCGAGAGGCCGCCCACACCGGAATCGAAAACCAGGATCGGACCCGCCATCACCCCTCCTCCCGTCGCCTCGAGGACGGGGCGGGAAGGCAGGTGCCTGGCGGGGCAAGGAGGGTCGGATGGGACATGACAAGACGCTGGCCGATGAGATAGCCGAGCATTCTACCTCACACTCGGCGGCGAGCCGAGGCTCGCACCCGGCGTCTGGTCGGCGGCGCTCAGGTCACCGGCTCGGGGGCATCGCGCAGCTCGGCATAGAGTTCGGGGTAGGCCTCCTGCAGCCGTTCGAGCTGTGCCTGGGCACCCTCGGGCAGCGCCGCTGCCAGGGCCTTGAGGTCCTCGTCATTGAAGTTCGCGCGAATCAGCGGAAACAGCAGCTCGCGCTCGTCGCGCAGGTAGGCACGGTGGCTGTCCAGATAGGCCCTGAGGTCCTCGGCGAAACGATCAATTGGCACGACGGCATCCATCAGGATCATGTCAAGGTCGTTGGAGAGGCGCTTGAGCCGGGATTGCAGCGCCCGATAGTCCTGTGCCAGACGCTCGGTCACCTCGGTGCTGGAGGGGTCGAGCTCGGTGAGTCGCTCCGTGCAGACCTTCTCGAGCGGACGGGTGAAGCCTTCCTGGTAGTCGAGTATGTAGTCGACGACCTCGCGGACCAGTTGAAAATTGGGACGCTCGCCGGCGGCCAGGGTCTTCTGCTTGAGCTGCAGAACGTGCAACATGCGCGCCATATTGGCATGATCCTGACGCAGCTGGGTCAGCATGGGCATGTCGGGCCCTCCTGTATGGTACATGGGAGAAGGCACTCTCCATTGGATGCGTCATCCGGGACAGGGTTCATCGTGGAGCCCGATAGGCCCCTCGACGCCTCCCCCACTCTAGCAGCCTGGCCGCCGGCCTGCTGCTTTTCGATCAACGCAAGGAGTCGCCCATGGATCTCTTCGCAAGCGAGCGTGACGACGATGCCCCGCTCGCCTGGCGCATGCGGCCGCGACGGCTCCACGACTATGTGGGACAGCAGGCGCTGGTCGGCCCCGGCAAGCCGCTGGGGCGCATGGTCGAGAGCGGAGTGGTGCGCTCGATGATCCTGTGGGGACCGCCGGGCACCGGCAAGACTACCCTGGCCGAGATCCTGGCCGCCGAGTCCGGCGCCCACCTGGAGCACCTCTCCGCGGTGATGGCCGGCGTCAAGGAGATCCGCGCCGCCGTGGAGCGCGCCAGGGTCCAGCAGTCCCGAGGGATGGCGACCCTGTTGTTCCTCGACGAGATCCATCGCCTCAACAAGAGCCAGCAGGACGCCCTGCTGCCCCATGTGGAGTCCGGCCTGCTGACATTGATTGGCGCCACCACCGAGAACCCCTCCTTCGAGGTCAACTCGGCGCTGCTTTCCCGCGCTCGGGTGCATGTGCTGACGTCACTCTCCGAGGAGGAGCTGGTGGAGGTGCTGCAGCGAGCACTGGCCGACGAGGCGCGGGGCCTGGGCACGCGCCGTATCCACGCCGAGGAGGGGGTGCTCGGGGTGCTGGCCCGGGCCGCCGCCGGCGATGCCCGCCGCGCCCTGGGGCTGCTGGAGAGCGCCTGCGACTTTACCCAGGCCAATCCGGGGGGTGGCGAGACGCTGCGCCGGGAAGCCCTGGAGGCGGTGATCGGTCACCAGGCCAGTGCCTTCGACAAGCAGGGCGATCACTTCTACGATCTGCTCTCGGCGATCCACAAGTCGGTGCGCTCATCGCGCCCGGACGCCGCCCTGCTCTATATGGCCCGCTTTATCCAGGGCGGCGGCGACCCGCTGGACGTGATTCGCCGCCTGACCGCCATCGCCTCCGAGGATGTGGGCAATGCCGACCCCCGCGCCCTGCCGCTGGTGATGGCCGCCTGGGACGCCTACCTGCGCCTGGGCGATTACGAGGGCCAGCGCGCCATCGCCCACGCCGCGATCCATCTGGCGGTAGCCCCCAAGAGCAATGCCATCGACCGGGCCTGGCACCAGGCCAAGGCCTTCGCGGCGGGCCAGCCACAACTGGAGGTGCCGACCTATCTGCGCAACGCCCCGACGAAGCTGATGGAGAGCCTGGGCCACGGCCAGGGCTACCGCTATGCGCATAACGAGCCCCATGGCTACCCCGCCGGCAGCGGCCACGACTGCTGGCCCGATGAGCTCCCTCGCGAGCGCTTCTATCGTCCCACCGAGTTCGGCCAGGAGAAGCGCTACGCCCAGATCATGGCGTGGCGAGAGCAGCTCGACGCCGAGACGGACGAAGGCGCGTAACGCCGAGCTGGAAGCTGGAAGCTGGAAGCTGGAAGCTGGAAGCTGGAAGCTGGAAGCTGGAAGCTGGAAGCTGGAAGCTGGAAGCTGGATAGCAGCCTAATGTGGATCGCCCCCATGGCAAAGCCATGGGGGCGATTTTTCTTCCAGCTTCAAGCTTAAGGCTGCGAGCTCCGGCGCAGCCGGGTCAGTGCGTATCGCGAATCACGTCGGTGCCATCCGGAATGTGAAAGTTGAAGCGCTCGTCGTCGATGTTGTCATTCATCTTCACCTCGCTGAAGGCGATGGCGGTGCGCTGGCCGGTGCTGTCGACCATCTCCAGGCCCCGCAGCTGCTCGCCGCGGAAGGTCATCTCCAGCTCCTCGAAGAGGGTGTCGGGATCCTTCGGCAGCAGGGTGAAGCGCTCGGCGCTGCCCTGCTGGCTGCGTGTCACGTCGAAGCTCTCGACCAGTTCGTCGGCGCTGCCGGAGAGCAGCAGGGCCGGGGTATGGGTCACCCGCTGGTCCAACGCCTGCACGGTCGCCTGCTCCAGGTCGGGGTCGTAGAGCACGACCTCATCGCCGTCGGAGACCACCACCTGCTGATAGGGGGCATCCACCTCCCAGCGGAACCTGCCGGGACGCGACAGCCACATGCTGCCGCGCGCCTCCTGCAACCGCTCGCCGCTGGCATCGAGTATCTGCTGTTCGAAGGCGGCCTCATAGGTCTGCATGGGCTCCAGTATGCGACTGAGCCGCTCGGCGCCTTCGCTGGCGATCGCCGAAAGCGGCATGGCGAGGCCAACGACGAGGGTGGCGAGGGTCTTCTTCACTGTCATGTCTGTCTCCCTGGGCGGTTCCGGTAGATCCTGACACTCGGACCCCGCGTGCACCGCCGAGTTGCGTCCCCGGCGGCGTGTTCATGGTAGCTGCATGGTTACATGATGCTGTCGCCAGACAGCGACATCAGGTTAGCCGCCGGCCGGCGGCGGTGCCAGCACCTCACGGGCACCATTGGTGCCCATGGTGGAGACCACCCCCGCCATCTCCATCGCCTCAACCAGACGAGCGGCGCGGTTGTAGCCGATCTTGAAGCGGCGCTGCACGGCCGAGATGGAGGCTCGGCGCGAGTCAGTGACGAAGGCTACCGCCTCGTCGTAGAGGGCATCCTGCTCGGCGTCATCACCATCTCCGCCCTCGGCCTCCAGCCCGGTCAGGGCCTCGGCGGAGACGCCGCCGGAGAGGATCTCCTCGATGTACTCGGGCTCACCGCGACGCTTCCAGTCCTCCACGACCCGGTGCACCTCATCGTCGTCGACGAAGGCACCATGGACCCGGGAGGGCATGCCGGAACCCGCCGGCAGGTAGAGCATGTCGCCGTGGCCCAGCAGGTTCTCGGCGCCTCCCTGATCGAGGATGGTGCGCGAATCGACCCGCGAGGAGACCTGGAAGGCCATGCGGGTAGGAATGTTGGCCTTGATGAGGCCGGTAACCACGTCCACGGAGGGGCGCTGGGTGGCGAGTATCAGGTGGATACCGGCGGCCCGAGCCTTCTGGGCCAGGCGCGCGATCAGCTCCTCGACCTTCTTGCCGACGATCATGAACATGTCGGCAAACTCGTCGATCACCACCACGATGTAGGGCAGCTTCTCGAGCACCGGCGGGCTCTGGTGCATCTCCCAGGGCTGGGGCTCCCACAGCGGGTCCGCCACCTGGGCACCGGCCCGCTCGGCCTCGTCGAGCTTGGCGTTGAACCCGGCGATGTTGCGCACCCCCATGGAGGCCATCAGCTTGTAGCGGCGCTCCATCTCGGCCACACACCAGCGCAGGGCGTTGGCGGCCTCCTTCATGTCGGTGACCACCGGAGCGAGCAGGTGGGGAATGCCATCGTAGACCGACAGCTCGAGCATCTTGGGGTCGACCATGATCAGCCGCAGCTCATCGGGAGTCGCCTTGAGCAGCATGGAGATCAGCATGGCGTTGACCCCCACCGACTTGCCCGAACCGGTAGTACCCGCCACCAGCAGGTGGGGCATCTTGCCCAGGTTGGCCACCACCGGGCCGCCGCCGATGTCCTGCCCCAACGCCAGAGTCAGCGCCGAGTCGGCCTGCTGGTAGCGGTCGGAGTCGATCACCTCGCGCAGACGGATCATCGCCCGGTGGGGATTGGGAATCTCGATGCCCACCGTGGGCCGTCCCGGGATCACCTCCACCACCCGCACGCTCTTGACCATCAGCGAGCGCGCCAGGTCCTTGGCCAGGTTGCTGATCTTGGAGACCTTGACGCCGGCGGCGGGCTTGATCTCGAAGCGGGTGATTACCGGTCCCGGCCAGGTCTCCACCACCTCGGCCTTGACCCCGTACTCACGCAGGCGGACCTCGAGAAGCTCGGCCATCTCGGCTAGCTGTTCGCCGGAGTAGTTCTGCTTCTGGGGTTCCGGCGGGGTCAGCAGGCGCAGGCTGGGCAGGTCACCATCGGGCTCGGGCAGGTCATCCAGCACCGGGCGCTGGTTCTGCAGGTGCTCCACGGTCCATAGCCGCATGCCCTCCTCCTCGGTGGCCTCCCTGGCCTGCTCGGCGGTGGCCACTCGCGGCGTCTCCGGCTCGTCATCGTCGCCAGCCTGCTGAGGCTCGGGCGGCTGGTGCAGCGCGGAGGCGCCGGGAGCCGGCGCCGGGGTCACGGCCGGCGGCACTTCGTCTTCCGTGGCCTCCTCGGCCACCGCCGGCTCGTCCCAGGTGAGCCTCGGCTCATCATCGTCCGTGCCGTCACCATCGAGGTGGCCGCCGCTCAGGGCCGGCTCGCGGCGCTGGTGACCGGCCGACTCCGACCGGTGGGTCTGCGCCGCGGGGGCGACCGACCCGACCGCCGGTTTCTCGTCCACCCGGCTCCGATCGGCCACCGGGGCCTCGTCGTCGCGGGTAGCCCTCAGGGCCGGCCCGTGCCAGGCCGCTGCCGGCTCATCATCATCGGGCAGCATGGGCTCGGGCACGCTCTCCGGCACTCGCCCCGGCGCCGCCTGCCCGGCCTCGGGAGCCCCTGCAGCGGAGGGAGGAGGCGTCGAACCGCCGGTTGCGGACGACTCCGCGGCCACATCCGCCGCGCCGACAGTGGCACCCTGGGTGGCGGCGCGAGCCATGCCTGCGGCAGTGCCCGCGGCGCCGGCGGCCACGCCTGTGCCGTCAGTCGTGCCACGAGGTGCGGGTGAAGCGGAAGTTGTCGCCGTTGCGGAAGATGCAGAAGGCGCGGATTCACGCGCTGCATAGGCGGCGCCGGGCTGCTTGGCCGACGGTGTCCGCTCGGGCACTTCCCAGGGAATCTCGGTATTGCCGTCATCGCCGAAACCGGGCTCACGGCGCGGCGCGGAGGCAGCAGCCGACGCGGGCTGCGTGGCGCGCCGGCCTGGCAACAGGCGCTGGAACCAGCGCGGTCGATCGGTACCCTCCTCCTCCAGCGCCGAGTCGGCTTCGGCCTCCTCGGTGGCAGCGCTGCTGGCCGTCTCGGGCTCGGCAGGCGACGAGGCTTCCTGCCGAGTGAAGGCGAAACGCCCTGCCACCCAGCCCCACAGGCGCAGCGCCCCGCGGCCCAGCTCATCCATCACGCTGAACCAGGAGATTCCACTGAACAGCGGAAAGCCGCAGAGCAGGGCTGCCGCCGCCAGAAGGCCGCTGCCGCCCACGCCTACCATGGGCAGCAGGGCCCCCACCAGGCCTTCACCGAGGATGCCCCCCGTGGAGTAGGGCAAGGGGCCCTCCGGACGATAGAAGTGCAGCGCGCCGAGGGTGGTGGTCCCCAGCAGCAGCAGGATCAGCCCACCGCCACGCACTGCCAGCGCCGTGGCATCCCAGACCAGGCGAACCTGTCGGGAACGCAGCATCCGCCAGGCGGCAAAGCCCAGCATGCCCGGCCACCACAGGGCGCTGACGCCGAACAGTGAATAGAGCACATCGGCCAACCAGGCACCCACAGGGCCCATCCAGTTGGCCACCTCGGTCTCGGGACCACTGCGCGACCAGCCGGGGTCGGCTCCCTCGTAGCTGAACAGGGCCAGCAGCAGGAACACGCAGGTCGCCAGCAGCACGATCACCACGCCCTCGCGCGCCGCTCCCTGCAGCTTCACCCCGAAGCGTTTCGCCGATTCCCTGGCATTGGTCGCGCGATCTCGCCGCGACGCGGTCTGGCGCGACCCGGTCTGCTTATCGACACTCAACTGGTCATCCCCCTTGCGCCACGCCTGGCGCCTTGCGAATGCGTGGGGCCAATCATACCCGAGCGAGGGCGCCGCATCACAGTCGTCGCGGCTTGAGCGACGTTGCCGCGGGCGGCACACTGCCCACTCCACCGCAAGGATGCCGACGCCATGCTGCCCTGGCTGCCCCCTTCCCCCGTGCAGTTCCCCTCCGTGGACGAGGCGCTGCGCGACCCCGACGGCCTGCTGGCGGCCGGCGGGACACTCGCTCCCGAATGGCTGCTGGCCGCCTATCGCCGCGGCATCTTCCCCTGGTACAGCGACGACCAGCCGATCCTGTGGTGGAGCCCCGACCCCCGTATGGTGCTGTTCCCGAATGAGATTCGGGAACATCGCAGCCTGGCCAAGCGCCTGCGCAACGGCGGCTTCACGGTGACCGCCAACCGCGCCTTCGACGCCGTGACGGCGGCTTGCGCGGCGCCCCGGGAGGGCCAGCCTGGCACCTGGATCAGCGACGAGATGCGCACCGCCTACGCTCGCCTGCATGCCATCGGCGCGGCCCATTCAGTGGAAGTCTGGCGAGACGGGAAGCTGGTCGGTGGACTCTACGGCGTCGCCCTGGGACCGGTATTCTTCGGCGAGTCGATGTTCTCGTGGGTCGCCGACGCCTCCAAGGTCGCCCTGGTGCGGCTGGCCAGCGCCATGTCCGCGGGCGGCGGACGGCTGATCGACTGCCAGATGCACACGCCTCACCTGGCCAGCCTGGGGGCTCGGGATATCGCCCGAAAAACGTTCATCGGCTATCTTGAAGAGTGGCTGGGTTGCCCCGGTGATGATGACTCATCGACCCACCGCTGGACGCCCGCCTGCTGGTCTTTTGCGCCGCTCGCCGGGCCTGCCAGCGATTCCGACTGACTGCCCTGTGCCAGGGAGAACCGCCGTGAGCAGCAACACCCCCCGCCAGCCGACCCGGGACCTGCGTTTCTTCCTCACCGTGCCCCACGCCTGCAGCTACCTGGAGGGGCGCGAGGCCACAACCCTGTTCCTGGATCCCCAGGAGTCTCCTGGCCAAGGGGTCTATGACGCCCTGGCCCTGCTCGGCTTCCGGCGCAGCGGGCGCCATCTCTATCGCCCTCACTGCGAGGGCTGCAGCGCCTGCATCTCGGTGCGCATCCCGGTGGCGGAGTTCACCCCCGACCGCACCCAGCGGCGCCTGGCCAGGCGCAACGCCGACCTGACCCTCCATCTGAGGCCGGCCATCTACGACCCCGAACACTATGCGCTCTATGCCCGGTACATCCGCACACGTCACGCCGATGGCGACATGTATCCACCGAGCCACGAGCAGTACCGCACCTTCCTGACCCTCGATCAGCCCTATGCTCGGCTGCTCGAATTCCGCCTCGCGGGTCGCCTGGTGGCGGTTGCCGCCTTCGACCAGCTCGAGCACGGCCTCTCGGCGATCTATACCTTCTTCGATCCCGCCCCGGACCTGGAGCGGCGCTCCCTGGGTACCTACGCGGTGCTGAGCCTCGTCGACCTGGCGCGGCGCCGCGACTTGCCCCACGTCTACCTGGGCTACTGGATCCGTGAATGCCGCAAGATGGCCTACAAGCAGGCCTTCCAACCGCTCGAGCGGCTGGAGGGCCGCCACTGGCGGCGGCTGATTCCCGTGTGACTGCAACCGCCCTTTCTTTGCCTTGCTGGCCGGCATGCGGCACAATACCGCGCTATTCTTGTACCCAGGGGCCACGCTGGCCCGCGGGTCGTGATTAACCAACAGCGAGGAATCGCCTATATGGCACGTGAAGACCATATCGAGATGGAAGGCGTCATCGTCGACACCCTTCCCAACACCACCTTCCGCGTCGAACTCGAGAACGGACACGTGGTGACCGCGCATATCTCCGGCAAGATGCGCAAGAACTATATCCGCATCCTCACCGGCGACAAGGTCAAGGTCGAGCTGACTCCCTATGACCTGACCAAGGGCCGCATCGTCTACCGCTCCCGCTGATCCCGGCGGTCGAGCGACTCGACCTCCCCTGACGCCGACACGACAACGCCCCGTCTCTCGACAGGGCGCTGTGCGTGGGTGAGCGGCGGGCTGACGCCCGCCCGATCACGGTGCGTCGGCCATCTCCGACTCGGTCTCGAGGTGCAGTTCGCCCTCCTCCACGCTGACGTGGACCAACCCGCCGTGCTCGGAAAGCTCACCGAACAGGATCATCTCCGCCAGCGGCTTCTTGAGCTTCTCCTGGATCAGGCGCGCCATGGGCCGCGCCCCCATGTCCGGATCGTACCCCTTCTCCGCCAGCCAGGCGCGGGCCTCCTCGTCCACGTCGAGCTGGACTCGCTTCTCGTCCAGCTGGGCCTGCAGCTCCACCAGGAACTTGTCGACCACGCTGCGTACCACCGAGGTCGGCAGGGAGTGGAACTGGATGATGCCGTCCAGGCGGTTGCGGAACTCCGGCGAGAAGGTCTTGCGGATCACCTCCATGGCGTCGGTGGAGTGATCCTGGGTCTGGAAGCCGATGGAGCGCCGCGTGGCCTGCTCGACCCCGGCATTGGAGGTCATGATCAGGATCACGTGGCGGAAATCCGCCTCGCGGCCGTTGTTGTCGGTGAGCCGGCCGTGGTCCATCACCTGCAGCAGCAGGTTGAAGACCTCAGGGTGCGCCTTCTCGATCTCGTCAAGCAACAGCACGCAGTGCGGCTGCTTGGTGATCGCCTCGGTCAGCAGCCCACCCTGGTCATAGCCGACGTAGCCGGGAGGGGCACCGATCAGGCGTGACACCGTATGGCGCTCCATGTACTCCGACATGTCGAAGCGCACCAGCTCGATGCCCATGATATGCGCGAGCTGGCGGGCCACCTCGGTCTTGCCCACCCCGGTCGGACCGGCGAACAGGAAGCTGCCCACCGGCTTGTCCGGCGCCTTGAGGCCGGCCCGCGACAGCTTGATCGCTGCCGACAGGCTGTCGATCGCCTCGTCCTGGCCGAACACCAGCATCTTCAGGTCGCGGTCGATATTGGCCAGCAGCTTGCGGTCGGAGCTGGAGACGCTCTTCGGCGGAATCCGCGCGATGGAGGCGACCACTGCCTCGACCTGGTCGGTATCGATGGTATCGACACGCATCTCCGGCGGCAGCAGGCGCTGGTGGGCACCCGCCTCGTCGATCACGTCGATCGCCTTGTCGGGCAGGTGGCGGTCATTGATATAGCGATCCGCCAGGCGCGCCGCACTCTCCAGGGCACCATCGGTGTACTTGAGCTGGTGGTGCTCCTCGAAGCGTGAACGCAGGCCCTTGAGGATCCGGATGGTGTCATCCACCGACGGCGCGGGGACATCCACCTTCTGGAAGCGACGGGCCAGGGCGCGATCCTTCTCGAAGATGCCGCGATACTCCTGGAAGGTGGTGGAGCCGATACAGCGCAGCTCGCCGGAAGAGAGCATCGGCTTGAGCAGGTTGGAGGCGTCCATCACCCCGCCGGAGGCGGCCCCGGCACCGATCACGGTATGGATCTCGTCGATGAAGAGGATCGCATTGGGCTGCTTGCGCAGCTCGGCAAGCAGCGCCTTGAGACGCTTCTCGAAGTCACCGCGATACTTGGTGCCGGCCAGCAGCGCACCCATGTCCAGCGAATAGACCACGGCGTCGCCGATCACCTCCGGCACATCTTCTTCGACGATCCGCTTGGCCAGCCCCTCGGCGATGGCGGTCTTGCCCACGCCGGCCTCACCCACCAGCAGCGGGTTGTTCTTGCGCCGCCGGGCGAGGATCTGCACCACCCGCTCCAGCTCGTGCTCACGGCCGATCAGCGGGTCGATCTTGCCCATGCGGGCCTGCTCGTTGAGGTTGGTGGCATAACCGGTCAACGGGTTGGATGCGGTCTCGCCGCCCTCCTCGACCTCGTCGGAATCCGGCGACGAGGAGGATGGCGCCTGATCATGGCCGGACACCTTGGAGATGCCGTGGGCGATATAGTTGACGGCGTCGACACGCGCCACGTTCTGTTGCTTGAGGAAGTAGACCGCCTGGCTCTCCTGCTCGGAGAAGATCGCCACCAGCACGTTGGCGCCGGTCACCTCGCTCTTGCCGGATGACTGCACGTGGAACACGGCACGCTGCAGCACGCGCTGGAAGCCCAGCGTGGGCTGGGTCTCGCGGTCGGCATGATCCTCGGGAATCAGCGGCGTGGTGGAGTTGATGAAGTCCTGCAGGTCGGACCGCAGCTTGTCGAGGTTGGCCCCGCAGGCGCGCAGCACATCGGCCGCCGAGGCGTTGTCGAGCAGCGCCAGCAGCAGGTGCTCCACGGTCATGAACTCATGGCGCTTGGAGCGCGCCACGGTGAAGGCCGTGTTCAGGGTCAGTTCAAGTTCTTTGCTCAGCATGGCAGTCCCCTTCTTGCCGCCCAGGGCATTGCGTCGGATCTTTCTCGGTCCGGCATCATCAACATCGGGTACAAACGCCACCGTTGCAAGCTCACTTACCAACGGCAGCCGATGGCACACCCGTCGCGACCATGTCCGGGGAGTCAGTCCGCCGCCTCGATATCCGAGAGCAGCGGATGCTGACACTCTCTAGCATATTGATTGACTTGATGACTTTTGGTTTCAGCGATGTCACGGGTAAAGATGCCACAGGTCGCCTTGCCCTGGGTATGCACCGTCAGCATCACCTGCACTGCGGTCTCGCTATCCAGGTGGAAGAAGGTCTGCAGCACCTCCACCACGAACTCCATGGGGGTGAAGTCATCGTTGTGCAACACCACCTTGTACATCGGCGGCGTCGCCAGTTGAGGATCGGCACTCTGTACCGCCAGGTCGCCGTCCTCCTCCCCCGGCGCCGGGGGGCGCGTCATGCCGCACACCACATCATTTCTGAACATAGGGCCCACTTTCCATCTCGACAAGCCGGCAGCCATTCGAGCATCTCAACCGAATTTGGACGTCGCGCTGCCGACAGGGTTCACCGCCCCGCTTGATATCGGGGCGATAACGTAAAGGCCCCCGCCCGCCGGATGGCGGACGGGGGCCCGGATCCCGCATCGCCACTTACATGTTGTCGGCGACTGCCTGACCGAACTCGGAGCACTTGAGCAGCTTGGCATCGTCCATCAGGCGATGGAAGTCATAGGTGACCTCGCCCCTGGAGATCGCCTTCTCCATGCCCTTGAGCACCATGTCGGCGGCCTCGACCCACCCCATGTGGCGCAGCATCATCTCGGCGGAGAGGATCAGCGAGCCCGGGTTGACCTTGTCCTGGCCAGCGTACTTCGGCGCGGTGCCGTGGGTCGCCTCGAACATGGCAGTGGTATCGGAGATGTTGGCACCCGGCGCGATGCCGATGCCGCCCACCTCGGCCGCCAGGGCGTCGGAGAGGTAGTCGCCGTTGAGGTTCAGGGTCGCGATCACATCGTACTCGGCCGGGCGCAGCAGGATCTGCTGCAGCATGGCATCGGCGATCACGTCCTTGATGACGATTTCCTTGCCGGTCCTGGGGTTCTTCATGGTCATCCAGGGGCCACCGTCGAGCGGCTCGGCACCGAACTCCTCACGGGCCAGCTCGTAGCCCCAGTCCTTGAAGGCACCCTCGGTGAATTTCATGATGTTGCCCTTGTGCACCAGGGTCAGCGACTCGCGGTCGTTGTCGATGGTGTACTGCAGGGCCTGGCGTACCAGACGCTTGGTGCCCTCCACGGAGACCGGCTTGACACCGATACCGCAGTTCTCCGGGAAACGGATGTTGGTGACCCCCATCTCCTCACGGAAGAACTTGATGACCTTGTCGGCCTCCGGGGTACCGGCCTTCCACTCGATGCCGGCATAGATGTCCTCGGAGTTCTCGCGGAAGATGACCATGTCGACGTCGGCGGGCTTCTTCACCGGGCTCGGCACGCCCTCGAACCAGCGTACCGGACGCTGGCAGACGTAGAGGTCGAGCTTCTGGCGCAGGGCCACGTTCAGGGAGCGTATGCCACCGCCCACCGGGGTGGTCAGCGGCCCCTTGATGGAGACCACATAGTCCTTGACGGCTTCCAGGGTCTCTTCCGGCAGCCAGGTATCGGCATCATAGACCTGGGTGGCCTTCTCGCCGGCAAAGACCTCCATCCAGTGGATCTTGCGCTCGCCGTTGTAGGCCTTCTGCACGGCGGCGTCGATGGCGATCATCATCGCCGGGGTGACATCGACACCGATGCCATCGCCCTCGATGAACGGGATGATCGGCTCGTTCGGCACGTTCAGAGTGTTGTCGGCGTTGGCGGTGATCTTCTGGCCGCCCTCCGGAACGACAATTTTCTGGAATCCCATTGAGAACTCCCCTGTAGTGGTGTGTTCAGTGGAGCGCGAAGTATAGCATCGCCCGCCCTACCCGGCCCATGACACACCCTTCGACATAACGACAAGGCCCCCGCCCGCCGGGTGGCGGACGGGGGCCAGAGTCGCCTCCTCGGAGGAGGCGTGACACCTCGGAGGGCGCTACCCTCAGGCCTCGGCAACCATGGCCAGGGCCTCGTTCAGGGTCTTGCTGGGACGCATCACCTCACGGGCCAGCTTGGAGTCGGCATGGTAGTACCCCTTGAGGTCCACCGGCTCACCCTGCACGCCATTGAGCTCCTCCATGATGGTCGCCTCCTTGGCCACGAGCGTCTCGGCCAGGCGGGCGAAGCGCTCCTTGAGGCCGGCGTCCTTGTCCTGGGCGGCCAGCGCCTCTGCCCAGTAGAGGGCCAGGTAGAAGTGGCTCCCGCGGTTGTCGATCTCGCCGACCTTGCGCGACGGCGACTTGTTCTCCTCGAGGAAGCGGCCGGTAGCCGTGTCCAGGGCTTCGGCCATCAGGGCGGCGCGCTCGTTGTCGAAGGTCTTGGCGAGATGCTCCAGGGAGGCGCACAGCGCCAGGAATTCACCCAGGCTGTCCCAGCGCAGATGGTTCTCCTCGAGCAGCTGCTGCACGTGCTTGGGCGCCGAGCCGCCGGCACCGGTTTCGAACAGGCCGCCACCCTCCATCAGGGGCACGATGGAGAGCATCTTGGCGCTGGTGCCCAGTTCCAGGATCGGGAACAGGTCGGTGAGGTAGTCACGCAGGATGTTGCCGGTCACCGAGATGGTGTCGAGGCCGCGCACCACGCGCTCCAGAGTGTAGCGCATGGCGCGCACCTGGGACATGATCTGGATGTCGAGCCCGTCGGTATCGTGGTCCTTGAGATAGGTGCGGACCTTCTTTATCAGCTCGTTCTCGTGGGGACGATAGGGGTCGAGCCAGAACACCGCCGGCATGCCGGAGTCGCGGCAGCGGTTCACGGCGAGCTTGACCCAGTCACGGATCGGCGCGTCCTTGACCTGGCACATCCGCCAGATGTCGCCCTCCTCGACGGTCTGGGAGAGCAGCACCTCGCCGGTCTCCAGGTCGGTGATGTTGGCCACACCGCCCTCCGGCACCTCGAAGGTCTTGTCGTGGGAGCCGTACTCCTCGGCCTTCTGGGCCATCAGGCCGACGTTGGGGACGGTACCCATGGTGGCGGGGTCGAAGGCGCCGTGCCACTTGCAGAAGTTGATCATCTCCTGGTAGATGCGGGCGAAGGTGGACTCCGGCATCACCGCCTTGACGTCCTTCATGCGGCCATCGGCGCCGTACATCTTGCCGCCGGCGCGGATCATGGCGGGCATCGAGGCGTCGACGATCACGTCGCTGGGCGAGTGGAAGTTGGTGATCCCGCGTGCCGAGTCGACCATCGCCAGCTCAGGGCGATCGTCATGGCAGGCGTGCAGGTCACGGATGATCTCATCACGCTGGGCCTCGGGCAGAGTCTCAAGCTTCTCGTAGAGGTTGGCGATGCCGTTGTTGACGTCGACGCCCAGCTCATCGAACAGCTCGCCGTGCTTGGTGAAGGCATCCTTGTAGAACATCCGCACACAGTGGCCGAACACGATGGGGTGCGAGACCTTCATCATGGTGGCCTTGACGTGCAGGGAGAACATCACACCGGTCTTGCGGGCATCCTCGATCTCGCGCTCGTAGAAGTCGAGAAGCGCCTTCTTGCTCATGAACATGCTGTCGATGATCTCACCTTCGAGCAGCGAGACCTCGGGCTTGAGCACCAGCGCCTGGCCGCTGTCGGTGATCAGCTCCATCTTCACCTTGCGGGCGCGGTCCAGGGTCATCGACTTCTCGCCATGGTAGAAGTCGCCGCCATGCATGTGGGAGACGTGGGTGCGCGAGGCCTGGCTCCACTCGCCCATGTGGTGCGGGTACTTGCGGGCGTACTCCTTGACGGCCCGGGGTGCGCGGCGGTCGGAGTTACCCTCGCGCAGCACCGGGTTCACCGCGCTGCCCATGACCTTGGCATAGCGCGCCTTGATGTCACGCTCCTCGTCGCTGCTCGGCTCATCCGGGTAGTCCGGCAGAGCGTAGCCCTGGCCCTGCAGCTCCTTGATGGCGGCGCGCAGCTGCGGCATGGAGGCACTGATATTGGGCAGCTTGATGATGTTGGCCTCTGGCGTCTTGGTCAGGGCGCCCAGTTCGGCCAGGTGGTCCTCGACGCGCTGGCCTTCGGCCAGATAGTCGGGGAACAGAGAGAGGATCCGCGCCGCCAGGGAGATGTCGCGGGTCTCCACTTCGATGCCGGCGGCATCGGTGAAGGCGTCGATGATCGGCAGCAGCGAGTGGGTCGCCAGCGCAGGCGCTTCGTCGGTGAACGTGTAGATAATCTTCGGCGTTTTGGACATGTTGGCGTTGATCTCTCTGGTTGCTGCGGTAGCAAGAAACGGGATCGCTAGCGCGCTCACGATGACTGGAACGGGGGACCCCGGGGTGCTCCCCCCAAGTTATGATCCGGCGGGGATGCGCTCGGCACCGCGCCGCTGGCGGAGTCTCGGCAGGCCTTGTAATGACGATGCACTGCCGGCAAGCGGGCGCATTATACCAGCCACCCCGCCCCGGCGTATGCGCAATAAGGCTGACGCGCCCCTGCCATCCCGCCCGGCTTGCCGGTAAGCTTGCCCCATGAGCAACCTCTATCTGCTGCACAAGCCCTACCGCATGCTGTCCCAGTTCACCGACCGCGGGGACGGTGACAGGGGGCCGCGCGCCACCCTGGCCGATGTGATCGACGTGCCCGGCATCTACCCGGCCGGCCGCCTCGACCACGACTCGGAAGGACTGCTGCTGCTCAGCGACGACGGCGAACTGATCCATCGCATCAGCCACCCCCGCCACAAGCAGCCCAAGACCTATCGCGTTCAAGTAGAAGGCACCCCCGGGGAAGACGCCCTGCAGGCGCTGCGGGCAGGCGTCGAGCTCGGCGACGGCATGACACTCCCGGCCAAGGTGCGCCGGCTTGCGCAGAGCGGGCTGCCGGAACGCAACCCGCCCCTGGACCCCAGGCGCCACCCCGTGACCACCTGGTTGGAGCTGACCATCAGCGAGGGGCGCAATCGACAGGTAAGGCGCATGACCGCGCATGTGGGCCACCCGACTCTACGCCTGGTGCGGGTGGCTATCGGCCCCTGGCGGCTCGACGGGCTGGCCCCCGGGGAGTGGCGCCGCGAGACGCTGCACGCCCCCTCCGCCACCCGCCGCACGCAAGGGCCCCGCCGCGGGGCACCCGGCAAGAGACCCACCGACAAGCAAGGAGGCAGACGATGAGCCGCTGGCACCCCTATGTGACGGTGGCCTGCGTGGTAGAGCGCGCCGGCGCCTTCCTGATGGTGGAAGAGGAGCGCGGCGGCCCGCAGACGCTGTTCAACCAGCCCGCCGGCCATCTGGAGCCCGGCGAGCGCATCCGCGATGCCGCCCTGCGCGAGGTGGAGGAAGAGACCGCCTGGCGGGTCGGCATCAGCGACTATCTCGGCATGTACGTCTACCAGGCCCCCGACGGCAAGACCTTCCATAGCCACGCCTTCCTCGGCATGGCGCTGGCGCATATGGGCAATGACCTGGACCCGGCGATCCACGCCGTGCACTGGCTGACCCTGGAACAGATCGAGGCCCTGGATCGCGAGGGGCGGCTGAGAAGCCCCCTGGTGCTACGCCGCATCCGCGACGCCCTGGCCGGACGCTTCTACCCCATGGACGTCATTCACGAACGTTGAGCGCTCGGCGACCAGCGCCCGGATCATGTATAATCTCGCCCCATTTATGTCACACCGATTTCGAGGGCGCCCATGACCGCCACCCCAGGCAAGGTGATCGTCGGCATGTCCGGCGGCGTCGACTCCTCCGTCTCCGCCCTGCTCCTGCTCGAGCAGGGCTATGACGTCGAGGGCCTGTTCATGAAGAACTGGGACGAGGACGACGGCACCGAGTACTGCACCGCCAAGGAGGACCTGGCGGACGCCGAGGCCGTGTGCGAGAAGCTCGGCATCCGGCTGCACACCGCCAACTTCGCCGCCGAGTACTGGGACAACGTCTTCGAGCACTTCCTCGCCGAGTACCAGGCGGGACGCACGCCGAACCCGGACATCCTCTGCAACCGCGAGATCAAGTTCAAGGTGTTCCTGGAGTACGCCGAGATGCTCGGCGCGGAGAAGATTGCCACCGGCCACTATGTTCGGGCCGGAATCCGCCACGGTCGTCCGCGGCTGCTCAAGGGCCTCGATCCCAACAAGGACCAGAGCTACTTCCTGCACGCCGTGCCCGAGGCGGCCATCGCCCGCACCCTCTTCCCGGTGGGCGAACTCGAGAAGCCCGAAGTGCGCGCCATCGCCGAGCGCCACGACCTGGTCACCGCACGCAAGAAGGACTCCACCGGCATCTGCTTCATCGGCGAGCGGCGCTTCCGCGACTTCCTGCAGCAGTACCTGCCCGCCCAGCCCGGGGTGATCGAGACCCCCGAGGGCGAGGTGATCGGCGAGCACATGGGACTGATGTACTACACCCTGGGCCAGCGCCAGGGGCTCGGCATCGGCGGGCTGCCCGACCATCCCGAGGCGCCCTGGTACGTGGCCGCCAAGGACCTCGAGCGCAACGTGCTCGTCGCCGTGCAGGGCAAGCACCACCCGCTGCTCTATACCGACAGCCTGGCCACCGAGGCCATGGAGTGGGTCGCCGGCGAGGCACCGCTGGCCGAGGGCCGCCTCACCGCCAAGACTCGCTACCGCCAGGCCGACGTGCCCTGCACCTTCCGCACCCGGCCGGACGGCGGCGTCGAGGTGGTCTTCGACGAACCCCAGCGTGCCGTCACCCCCGGTCAGTCGCTGGTCCTCTACGACGGCGAGATCTGCCTGGGCGGCGGTGTCATCCGCGAGACCTGGAACGCCGCGGAGGTGGCCGCATGACCGCCACCACGCCGATCCACCGCGTCCCCGACGACCCCACCACCCGCCAGGCCCTGGCCCTGGCCGGGGTCTTCCAGGCCGCCAGCCTGGTCGACGAACTGGCCCGCACCGGCCAGGTCGACCAGCGTGCCTGGGACACCCTGATCCGCGCCACTCTGGACACCAGTCCCGAGAGCTTCGAAGCGATCTATGGCGGTCACCCCAACAACCTGCGCCGGGGCCTCGAGGTACTCGAGGGTGTGATCGGTCGCAAGCAGGCCAACCCGGTGGTTCTGCGCTACGGCTTCACCCTGCTGCTGCTGATGAACAAGCTGCGCCGCAACACCGCGATGATGGACGCCCTGGGCGAGAAGCTGACCCGCATCCAGGGCCAGGCCGAGCACTTCGGCGCGACCCACGAGAACGTCGTCGCCAGCCTCGGCGAGGCCTACCAGGAGACGCTCTCCACCATCAAGACCCGTATCGTGGTCCAGGGCGACCCCTCGCTGCTGCAGAGCCGCATGATGCCGGAGCGGGTGCGTGCCTGCCTGCTGGCCGGCATCCGCTTCGCCCTGCTCTGGCACCAGCAGGGCGGCCGGCGCTGGAAGCTGATCGCCCAGCGCGGCGCCCTGAAGAAATCCCTGGATCGGCTCTCCTGAGCCACTCTCCCCTACGCTGCACAACGCCTTCACGAACCGGAACACGCCCATGCAAGCCCAGCCGCACTCTTCGCTCCCCCTGTCCGCCCTGACCGCCCTCTCTCCCGTCGACGGCCGCTACGGCGCCAAGGCCGAACGCCTGCGCGAGCACTTCAGCGAGTTCGGCCTGATCCGTGCCCGCGTCATCGTCGAGGTCCGCTGGCTCGAGCGCCTGGCCGAACTGCCCGGCATCACCGAGGTGCCGCCGCTCTCCGCCGAGGCCACCGCCTTCCTCGAGGCGCTGATCCGCGACTTCTCGGTGGAGGACGCCGAGCGCATCAAGACCATCGAGCGCACCACCAACCACGACGTCAAGGCGGTTGAGTACTTCCTCAAGGAGCGTATCGCCGAGGTGCCGGAGCTCCACGCCATCAGCGAGTTCGTGCACTTCGCCTGCACCAGCGAGGATATCAACAACCTCTCCCACGGCGTGATGCTGAGCGACGGCCTCAAGGCGCTGCTGCCGGCGATGCACGAGGTGGCCGACCAGGTCGCCCGCCTGGCCCATGAGCATGCCGAGCTGCCGATGCTCTCGCGCACCCACGGCCAGACGGCGAGCCCCACCACCCTGGGCAAGGAGATGGCCAACGTCGCCTATCGCCTGCGCCGCCAGCTCAAGCTGATCGAGGGCGTGGAGATACTGGGCAAGATCAACGGCGCGGTGGGCAACTACAACGCCCACCTGACCACCTACCCCGAGGTGGACTGGCAGGCCAATGCCCGCACCTTCGTCGAGGGGCTGGGCCTGACCTTCAACCCCTACACCACCCAGATCGAACCCCACGACTATATCGCCGAGCTGTTCGATGCGGTGTGCCGCTTCAACACCATTCTCATCGACTTCGACCGCGACGTCTGGGGCTACATCTCGCTGGGCTACTTCAAGCAGAAGACCGTGGAGGGCGAGATCGGCTCCTCGACCATGCCCCACAAGGTCAACCCCATCGACTTCGAGAACTCCGAGGGCAACCTGGGGCTTGCCAACGCGATCCTCAGCCACCTGGCCCAGAAGCTGCCGATCTCACGCTGGCAGCGCGACCTCACCGACTCCACGGTGCTCAGGAACCTGGGCGTGGGCCTGGCCTACGGCCTGATCGCCTACGAGGCCGCGCTCAAGGGCATCGGCAAGCTGGAGGCCAACCCGGCGCGCATCGCCGAGGACCTCGACGCCAGCTGGGAGGTGCTCGCCGAGCCGATCCAGACCGTGATGCGTCGCTACGGCATCGAGAAGCCCTACGAGAAGCTCAAGGAGCTGACCCGCGGCAAGCGCATCGATCAGGCCGGCTTCGCCGCCTTCATCGATACCCTGGAACTGCCGGAAACCGTCAAGGCAGAACTCAAGGCGCTGACCCCGGCCACCTATATCGGCAACGCCGCCGAGCAGGCGAGGAGCCTATGAGCCCCACCACACCGCTGGCCATGCTGGGCGGCCTCTCTGCTGCCGAGTTCCTGCGCGACTACTGGCAGCAGAAACCGGTGCTGATCCGCGGCGCCTTCGCCGACTTCCAGTGCCCGCTCTCCCCCGACGAGCTCGCCGGTCTCGCCTGCGAGGAGGGCGTCGAGGCGCGCCTGGTCGAGGAGCACGGCGCTCGGGGTCCCTGGCAGGTCAGCCACGGCCCCTTCGATGAGGCGACCTTCGCGTCTCTCCCCGACCGCGACTGGACCCTGCTGGTCCAGGCGGTGGACCACTACGTGCCCGAGGTGGCCGAACTGCTCGAGCGCTTCGCCTTCCTGCCCCGCTGGCGCCTCGACGACATCATGATCAGCTACGCCCCGCCGGGGGGCAGCGTCGGTCCCCACGTCGACCAGTATGACGTCTTCCTGCTCCAGGGCATGGGGAGCCGCCGCTGGCAGCTGGGCGGCCGGGTGCCCGACGATGCCGCGATCATCCCCGGCATCGACCTGCGCATCCTCGAGCGCTTCGAGGTGGAGGCCGGCGACGACTGGGTGCTGGAACCCGGCGACATGCTCTACCTGCCACCGGGCTGGGCCCACCACGGTGTCAGCCAGTCCGACGACTGCCTGACCCTCTCGGTGGGCTTCCGGGCCCCCTCGGCCGACGAGGCGATCGTCTCCTTCGCCGACTTCCTGGGTGACAAGCTCCCCGACTCGCTGCGCTACGCCGACGCCGGCATGGCCCCGCCCGTCGATCCCGGCGAGCTCGATGACGCCGCCGTCGAGCGCATGCGCCGTCTGATCCTCGACACCCTGGACGACCCCACCCGGCTCGCCCAGTGGTTCGGCCGGGTGATGACCCAGCCCAAGTACGCCGACCAGCTGGTGGCCAACGAGACGCCCACCGACCCGGCAGAGCTTGTCGCCGCACTACAGGCGGGCGAGGTGCTGGTGCGCACCCCGGGCTCCCGCTTCGCCTGGCATGCCCTGGGCGAGGGTCGCGCCACCCTGTTCGCCGATGGCGATGGCGCTGAGTGCGCGCTGCCACTGGCCCGGCTGATCGCCTCCCAGGCGGTGCTGGATGCCGAACTGCTGACCCACGAAGGGGCCGATGCACTGCTCGCCGCGCTGCTCGACGCCGGCAGCCTGGCCTGGGCGGATGAGCTCGAAGAGTAGCAAGGCGCAAGGCGCAAGGCGCAAGGCGCAAGGCGCAAGGCGCAAGGCGCAAGGCGCAAGGAAATCATGATCCAACCGGGAGCTGCTTATCATGCAAAGGGATACCGTGGAGATTCGCGAGGGTAGCTGGGAGGCGCTCGGGGCCCAGGCCACCGAGATCCGCCACTTGGTCTTCATCGAGGAGCAGGGGGTCTCCCGGGAGGAGGAGTGGGACGGCCGTGATGGCGAGTGCCACCACTTCCTTGCCCTCCTGAATGGCCGGCCGGTGGGCACCGCCCGCCTGCTGCCGGATGCTCATATCGGACGGGTCGCGGTGCTCGCTGGGGCGCGCGGCCACGGCATCGGGGCGGCGCTGATGCACGCCGCCATCGAGGCCGCCCGCCGCCACGGCCACGCCGTCGTGGAACTCGCCTCCCAGACCCATGCCCTCGAATTCTACGCCCGGCTGGGCTTTGCGGCCCATGGCCCGGAGTTCCTCGACGCCGGCATACCGCACCGCAATATGCGCCTCCTGCTGGGCGACCGCTGAGCCACCCCTCCCACCTTCAAACGAAAAATCACTACAGGAAGTCCCCGCAGGGCGGCTTCCTGTAGTCGAGCTACAACCCTGCCTTACCCTAAGGGGCGATTGTTGTGTCCCGTCGCCATGCGCCATAGTGCTGATCAAGGCGAGTGAGCAAACACCTGTTTAAGGTTTTTTTCAGGCCTGTCTCATACAGATGTTTCAAATCCGCCAGTGTTCGACCAAGGCAGCAGAGACAGACCGCCTTCGATCGATGACCCTGATCTCACTTCGCAGGTGCAGCATCGAGAAGCACCGGCAAGCGACCAACACCCGAGCAATTTCCCTGAGAGAGGATGGCCCCATGTCATACCAGGAAGATATCAAGGCACTGTCCCAGCTTCGTGAAGCCATGCAGGGCAAGTGGGCGGACATCAGCCCCGAGAACGCCGCCCGCATGCGTGCCCAGAACCGTTTCAAGACTGGCCTGGACATCGCCAAGTACACCGCGAAGATCATGCGCGAGGACATGGCGGCCTACGACGCCGACAGCGCCAAGTACACCCAGTCACTGGGCTGCTGGCACGGCTTCATCGGCCAGCAGAAGATGATCTCCATCAAGAAGCACTTCGGCACCACCAAGAGCCGCTACCTCTACCTCTCCGGCTGGATGGTCGCCGCCCTGCGTTCCGAGTTCGGCCCGCTGCCCGACCAGTCCATGCACGAGAAGACCGCCGTCTCCGGCCTGATCGAGGAGCTCTACACCTTCCTGCGCCAGGCCGACGCCTGGGAGCTCAACCACCTGTTCCGCGACCTGGAAGAGGCCCGTCAGGCCGGCGACAGCGCCAGGGTGACCGAGCTCGAGAAGGCGATCGACAACCACGAGACCCACATCGTGCCGATCATCGCCGACATCGACGCCGGTTTCGGCAACGCCGAGGCCACCTATCTGCTGGCCAAGCAGATGATCGAGGCGGGTGCCTGCTGCATCCAGATCGAGAACCAGGTCTCCGACGAGAAGCAGTGCGGCCACCAGGACGGCAAGGTCACCGTGCCCCACGAGGACTTCCTGGCCAAGATCAACGCCGTGCGCTACGCCTTCCTGGAACTCGGTATCGACGACGGCGTCATCGTTGCTCGCACCGACTCCCTGGGCGCCGGCCTGACCCAGAAGATCGCCGTGACCAACGAGCCGGGCGACCTGGGCGACCAGTACAACAGCTTCCTCGACGGCGACGTCATCGAGAAGGCCGAAGACATCAACAACGGTGACGTGGTCATCAAGCAGAACGGCAAGCTGGTCAAGGTCAAGCGCCTGGCCTCCGGCCTCTACCAGTTCAAGCCGGGTACCGGCGAGGACCGCGTGGTGCTGGACTGCATCACCAGCCTGCAGAACGGTGCCGACCTGATCTGGATCGAGACCGAGAAGCCCCACGTCGGTCAGATCGCCGGCATGGTGAACCGCATCCGTCAGGCGGTGCCCGATGCCAAGCTGGTCTACAACAACAGCCCCTCCTTCAACTGGACGCTGAACTTCCGCCAGCAGGTGTTCGACGCCTGGCAGGAAGAGGGCAAGGACGTCTCTGCCTACGATCGCGCCAAGCTGATGAGCCCGGAGTACGACGCCACCGAACTGGCCAAGCTGGCCGACGAGTGGACCCGCAACTTCCAGCGCGACGCCTCCCGCGATGCGGGCATCTTCCACCACCTGATCACCCTGCCCACCTACCACACCGCGGCACTCTCCACCGACACCCTGGCCAAGGGCTACTTCGGCGACGAGGGCATGCTGGCCTACGTGGAGGGCGTGCAGCGCCGCGAGATCCGCGAAGGCATCGCCACCGTCCGTCACCAGGACATGGCCGGCTCCAACATCGGCGACGACCACAAGGAGTTCTTCCACGGCGATGCGGCCCTCAAGGCCGGTGGCAAGGACAACACCATGAACCAGTTCTGAGCATGGTGACGCACTAGACGACTGGAACCTTGGGGAGGCTCACGCCTCCCCTTTTTTGTGTGCGAAAATTCTATTACCGCCGGTGAATATCCACTTTTCTTGTCACCTTATCGGTCTAGAATGAACAGCAATCGCCCGCCTGGTGCTGGCCAAGCATGGTGGCCCCGGGTAAACTTGAATTAACAAAACAGTGTTCGCTCACTCGACAGGAAGTCATCGAAGCCATGGCGCTCGGTGAACGCCCCAGGAGGTCAAGCATGATTCCCATGAAACGTCTTCTCCCCGCACTCGCCATCGGCGCCCTGACGCTGGCCGGCTGTGCCAACACCGCTTCCATGGGCGGCAACGTCTACAGCAGCAACCAGGTCGGTGCCGAACAGACCGTGCGCTTCGGCACCATCCAGGCCCTGCGCCAGGTGCAGGTCCAGGCCGACAGCCGTGCCGGCGGCATTGTCGGTACCGGCGGTGGTGCGGTGATCGGTGGCCTGCTGGGCAACCAGGTGGGCGGTGGCTCCGGGCGTACCCTGGCCACCGCAGCTGGCGTCATCGCCGGCAGCGTGGCGGGCAGCAAGATCGAGGAGTCCGCCAACCGGGTCAGTGCCTGGGAGATGGAGATCCGTCGTGACGACGGCATCGATATCGTGGTCGTGCAGAAGGCCGACCAGGCCTTCCAGGTCGGTCAGCGCGTGCGCCTGATCGGCAGTGGCAGCAATATCACCGTCGCCCCCTACTGAGGCACCGGCGCTCATCGCTGCCTGGTGATGAACTGGCAATGCCGGCTTGAAATGCCGGCATAAACAGAGAAAGGCCCGCGGAGCGATCCGCGGGCCTTTCGCATGGCGCATCGAATGGCCTGGCCAGTGGCCAGGCCAACGGCTCAGTGGAAATCCACCTTGCTCATCGCCCAGCCACCCAGCTTGACGGCGATCAGCACCAGGATGCCGACCACGATGGCGGTCATCAGAACGTCCACCGGACGCACCAGGGTGGTGGCACCGACCACGGCCAGGGCCAGGCTCCAGACCACGCTGTTGTTGCCACCGGTCTTCATCGCCTGGGGCAGGAGGCAATCCAGCGATGCACTCAGCGACGGCCAGCGCTTGAGCGAGAGGAAAAGGATCGCTGCGAAGGCGATCAACCAGATCACGACTTGGGCCATGGGGGTCTCCAGGATTCGAGTGAGTGTCGTTGGAAGATTCGAGTGGACGCTAGGTTAGCCCCGGCACCGGGGCGACGCAACCATCCGAAGGTCGGCGCTGGTGCGGGTGAACACGACTCAGGATGGTGGCGAAGATCCTGAAAATGCCCCATCGCCCCTGACAGGATGTGCCCGTCGCGTTACCATGCCCACGACATGCACTCACCGAAAGGTTCTTCAATAATGCAGATTGCGCAAAATTCCGTTGTCGCGTTCCACTACACCCTGACCAACGACGCAGGTGAAGTGCTGGACAGCTCGGAAGGCCGCGAGCCGCTGACCTACCTCCACGGCGCCGGCAACATCATTCCGGGCCTCGAGAAGGAGCTTGAGGGCCGCGCTGCCGGCGACAAGCTCAATGCCACCGTCACGCCCGCCGAGGGCTACGGCGAGAAGCAGGAGCAACTGGTTCAGGAAGTGCCGCGGGATGCCTTCCAGGGTGTCGAGAGCATCGAGCCCGGCATGCAGTTCCAGGCCCAGACCCAGGGCGGCCCGCTGATGGTTACCGTGACTCAGGTCGGTGGCGACACCGTCACCGTCGATGGCAACCACCCGCTGGCAGGCCAGACCCTGAACTTCGACGTCGAGATCGCCTCGGTGCGCGAAGCCAGTGAGGAAGAGGTCGAGCACGGTCATGTGCACGGCGAGGGTGGCCACGAGCACTGAGTCACTCAGCGAGCGACACCGCATCGTGAAGGGGCAGCCGATTGGCTGCCCCTTTTACGTCGGCAAGCCGGTGGCGAGTCAGCCGG
>JGI12573J12842_1000130_pt1 | contig 54025 bp, 35 predicted proteins | sample TtanPargueraPR_7_FD_12842 | JGI IMG/M metagenome (IMG submission 12842)
CAAATCCCCCCCCCCCTGCATTATGAGAGTACCCTTCCGAAGGGTGTCTGCCCATACCAAACTCTGGGGGATGGAAAGTCTATTCCCCTTCAATCAAATCCGCTGAATTGTTCCTGGTGGAGTTTACGGCCTTGGACACGCTCCTGAAAACCAGGTCTTTGTAAATTCTGGTCGTGATGATTTCCTTGAGGGGGCCTGTTGGTGTGCCGGTATTCATCCAATCGCTGAAAGCTTCAGGTTTCAAAATGACCGGCATTCGGTGATGAATATCCTTGATCGCCTGGCTGGCCTCGGTTGTGATGATCGTAACGCTATAAAGCGGTTGGGCGGCCATGCCCTTGTTGTCCCAAACCTCCCACAGTCCGGCGAATCCAAAAGGCTCACCGTTTGGCCGTGTGATAAAGACCGGCTGCTTGTTGCCTTTCGGCCCGGTCCATTCATAAAACCCATCGGCAGGGATTATGCACCGGCGTTTCTTGAATGCGTTCCTGAAGGAAGGCTTCGAATCCACGGTTTCAGCCCGGGCATTGATCATCCGGACACCGATTGCGGGATCTTTGGCCCAGAAGGGGACAAGCCCCCACTGGAACGATTTGAGGACGTTCTCATCACCTTCCTGGACGATGGCGGCTATCCTCTGGGTGGGGGCAATGTTGAAATTCGGCGCAATGGTGGCCTCAACCCGATCAATCGGGAAATGGTCCTGAAGGGTTTCAATGGGCCGATATCCGACGAAGCGTCCGCACATGGTTCTTGGTCCATCTGATCAAAGGTTTCTCAGTATCCGGTAAATGAGGATTCTATAGCAATCGTGGCCGGTTCTGCTACACGGCTATGATATCGCAGCCTCCAAGACCAACGAAAGGGGGCGCGATGCAACACTGGAACCTATTGGAAATGTTAGAAAATGACACTATCGCGTCATGAAACGGGTCAAGCCTGCATCTGACCTTACACCCTGTTTCGTTGAATTTATTAAAGCTCAAAAGCTAGACAGGTGCACAATAGATCGCTGGTGCTATTGTCATCAAGGTCAAGCGTAGACTTGCCCCCGTTTTCCCTTTAACCCCGCCCGCCCAATATAATAGTTATAACCTATCATTAATACCCTATTTATCGCCTATTGCCAGATTCGGTTCTGTGGCTAACTTTTTAGGTAAGAACGACAGCAACTACAACCAAACAAATTACAAGGAGAAACACAATGAGTGATGACAAAGTTCAAGACTACACCAAAGATGATACCGAAGGCCACGTTGACACCCGAGAAGCCAACAAAGAATGCGAGAAACCCGATCCCAATCTGGGTTGTGACCCGGGAATCGATGTCGCCGGTTAATCAGTAAGGCAGAGCTTCAATACCATAGGCAACAGAATACCGACCATATCGCACTGATCTGAACAGCCTACGCATAGCAGAACCTGAAATGGACCACACTGGCAGAGCCTCTTTGAGGCTCTGCCTTTTTTGTGCCCTCGGTGTGTGTGTGGCAATCGAGCTTGCGGCCTGCCCATAAACCCCCAACATTCCGGTTGACACGATATGGTAATATTGCCATATTATAGCCATGAAAACATTGGAGTGGATGGGAGATTCTCTGGACAATCTAAAGGGGTTTCCGCCTGGAGCAGCTAGACCTATAGGCTATGCTCTATATTCAGTCCAGTGCGGAGAGGTTCCGCTTAATGCGAAACCTTTGAAAGGAAAGGGAACGAGTGGCGTTTTCGAGATAGTCCAACCTTTCGACAAAGAAACTTACAGGGCAGTGTACATAGCGAAGTTGAAAAACGCGGTTTATGTTTTGCACTGCTTCCAGAAGAAATCAAAGTCCGGGAAAAAAACTCCACCGAGGGATACGAACCTCATAAAACAAAGGCTTAAAGAGGCTCGTCAAAGGGATAAAGAAGTTGAGAAGGAGTGATGAGATGAGCAAAATCAAAACTACCCCCAGTTCTGGCAATGTTTTTGCTGACATCGGCCTCCAAGATGCCGAAGAACTATCCGTCAAGGCAAAACTGGTGGTCAATCTCCAACGCCTCATGAAACTCCACAGCCTTACTCAAAAAGAAGTGGCCGAACGCGTTGGCACTGATCAACCTACCGTGTCCAAGCTCCTTCGCGGACAACTTGATCTCGTTTCCGTTGAAAAGCTCCTTCATTGGCATTCTGCCCTGAATCAGGAAGTGGACATTACTATACGAGATCGTTTTACTAGGCGGCCGGCTCAAAAAACAAGACGAGGCCGTGTGTCAGTTCATTCTTGTGCATGCTCTGCTTAATCACAATGTGTATCAGAATCTTTTGCGCACTTCTTTAACGTCAACGGTTCGCCCGGCATCACTGTCCTTGATCCCGGCATCGATGGCTTGGCAGACGTAAATGCGGTACATCACATCTTCCCATGTGGCATGGTCGGGAAGGTTGTCCACTAACTGGTGGACCTGTGTTTTGATGCTTTCGGGCTGCATGTTTGTATCTCCTGTGGGCCCTGATCACACAACCATTACTGCGACGGGCAGGCCTTTTCTATTCTTGAGGTCTCGTACCGCAACCCGCATGATCGTGGACCATTATTACAGGCATGTGCCGGCCCTTGGGGGTGAAACCAAATTTGCAAAGGCTTGAAATTTTGCCAGAATTCTACCGCGTAGGGCCGTGATGTATCTTAAGCAATTGAAATAAAATAGAAAATGGTGAAGGCGGCGGGAGTCGAACCCGCTCAGCCTGTAATTTTGAAAATAAGCGATACGCCTGCAACTTTCTGGTTTTATTAACACATTACAGACATAAAATAAGTTCAAAAATACCTTTTTTTCTCAGTTCATCTAATCAAATTACCCCATAGTTACCCCAGCCTGATGGCTCTCTGCCAAATTTAGACAGAATTCTACATACCAACATTATTTATCTCTATCCCATAGGAGGTTCAATATGGAAGAACGAATACGTACATCTGCAGGAAAAATGATCCGCGAAGCAAGAATGGACAAAGGATGGACCCAGCGGGAACTGGACAAGATGCTGGGCTACGATTACGGGAACTTTATCGGAATGATTGAAAACGGAAGCTCAATCTTGCCCATAGATAAGATTCCGATCATCAGTGAGATTTTGGATTTGAATCCCAAAAAATTATTGAAGGAGGTGATGCTTTGTAAGCACCCGGGAGTTGCAAGGTACTTGTAATTAGAACGCTTTGGGAAGGGAGTCATAACCCGGCTGCCTTCCCATTTTTTATTTTGGAGGTAATTAGGTCCGATTAGAGTCAAGGAAATTATCCTGCCCGCTTAATTTTAGATGGTCCGAGTTTATTAGCCAATTCTCTACGTACCGAAGTAATTACGTGGTACCTTTGCATCACTGATGATGTAAGGGCTTCTTCGGAAATTGCTACTGTATAGTAGTCTTGTGTCCATTCCTTGCTTGTACCCTGAAGTGCCTGCACACCTATAACCGTTTCGACCAATGCTTGCTCAAACCATGCACATACAACATCATGGACTACATCCCGAACGCCAGGGCCGTCCCCGAACTCTTTAGTAAAGAATTCAATCATGTCTTTAAATACTCGAAAATCGGCGTTTATTTGTAAAAGGTTCGATTCTTCAATATACCCTGCGGCTCTATCTTCAAGATAACCCTGTGCACGCGTTCCATTTTCAATTGTTACCCATGTAGTTTCTGGAAAAGGGTCAGGAGTGATTTTTTCCCCAGGTATGCCACTGTCTTTCTCAAATGCAGAATACAGGGAGCCGGCAGATCCTCCCTTTCTGCCGCTACGGCGGGGAGTTTTTGACGGGCTGCTTTCTCGTTCTTTCGAAGGCCGTCCGCCACGCACTAACTGATCGCTATCAATTAATAAGGTGCCATCTGGCGCTGGGCGATACCGACTAATTTTATATAGATCTATAATATCTTTTAACCGATCGCGTATTGATTTTGAGTGGTCAGTTGATGCCGAGCCTGCAGCCTTTTCCTGTACAAAGGCTTTCAATTCCTCTGGCATTTTTTCTCTGAATTCTTCAGCCCAATCACCCCACGGCAGATTTTCATTTTCAAGGAGCAACATTGTGCGGGCAGTATTAGTCGTGATTTTGTCCTTCAGCTTGTCTTTATGAGGCTCAATGTAAATCACAACGAATCTGTAGCCGAAGGTTATCCCAAATTGCTGAAGTTTTCGCATGCCCCGCCTGGCCGAGGCAATTTCATAAAGTTCATTTTGGTATAGAGCGGCTATATGGCCTGCGGATTCGATATAACCGGAATTGTTATTTATTGCAGGTTCATCCTTCAATATCCACCAATGGGCTGTTGCATTCGTAAGCTCGGTCGTTCCTGATTTTTCAGAGTGCCGTTTTAAGTATCCCTCCTGCCCCATCAATTTTCTTAATACATTTCTGTCTTTATCCGCACTTGGAAAATCCCACCCTTCGCGTGCCCGAACAGTAACGTTTTCTGGGAATCTAAAGTATCGAGTGTTGAGATACTTGGAAACCCAACGAGATGGAGACGGTACCCTTTCCGGGGCTGTCATTGTGCTTTCATCTGGAGAATTCCCCAAAAGAACGACTATAGTCCCGTGATCCTTTATATTTTCATGTTTCAGGTCATCATCAATAAGCAAGTAGGAACTGTACGTACCGTCTTTTTTCTGGTGCTTGATTAGCCCATATTGACCAGTATCAGAATCCCGCTGAAGGTGGATCATCGAACCTTGTCCGTTTTTCCATGACATATAGACCACACCCTCATGATTTCTGGTCGCCGCAGCGATCTTAGCACCAACGCCATAATTTTCTGAAAAAGACTGTTCACCAATAGATGCTGATAATTGGTTTATAAACTTTACCATCTCGTCACCGGTCATCCCGCAACCCGAGTCTATAATACACAGCTTTTGAACATCATTTAGAATCATCTGGGCAGGCTCAACATCCCAGATAATTTGGCCTGGCTCACCACTCCTTTGGATGGCCTCAAGTGAATTTTGGGTCAATTCCCGTAGAAATTGCAACGGATGGCAGTCTCGTCCAAGTCGATCAAGAAGAAATCCTACGTTATCGACTTGCATTTTCAGTAAATTGTCGTCGGATTGGCGTTGCTTTTCAGTCATGTTTACCCTCTTCATTTGATTGTTAAAATAAGACGGTAAATAGGCGGCTGTTTGCGGTTAGCTCGGGAAGGGACAAAGGGGGAGGATCGGTTAGAAGTCGATTTAAATTTTCGGTTAAAGCGTAAACCGCTTTTTGCCGTTTCCAGTCTCCTTAAATAATGATTTTATTTCTTTTGATTTTTTCTCTATCTCCCTAAATATTTTGCGAATATCAGCATCAGAATATTGATAATGTTTTCGGTTCGAGCATTTCCCAAGGCTATCCAAATCGTCTAAAACCATATTAACCCGACGTTCAGCTATCCTTTTAAATCGTTCCCTGCTTGTTTCTTTTTGTTTTTTCATGCCTATAATTTCGCCATATATATCAATACAATTTCCATAAAATAAATCATAATGTTTGAATTATGTCAAGAATTATATTGCCATTTTCTCGATATATGTCAGAAAAATTTTTTGTAAAAAATATTGACATTAATTTAAATATGTTACGCTGTTTTAATTTTAAGAATTTCCATGGCCAATGGAGAAAAACTCACGTCAGTTGAATACGGAATTCATGAAAATAGGTAAGCCAATAAATCCATTAGTCATTTAGAGATATCGCGCGATGCTTTTTTGGGATGACTTTGCCAAAATGAATGGTTTATGATCGGCTAAAGCCGATATCGTATGATACCATTATTTTGACTTATCAAAGGGTTATGATAAAAGGATTTCGGATATGATTTCACCGAACTGTTTTTCACCTTATAGGGTTAATAGTTGTAAATGTGGAAAGGGAGATTCTTGCTGAATAAATACGCTGGGCATAAATAGAAAGGAGCACGTTTTGCCGTTTGAGTTTCATTTGCCATCTTTGGAAGAGATGCGAGCGACACCAGACGGGATCGAAATGCTGCGCATGATTGATGACGACAACTTCCGTGGCGCCCTTGTGACAGGATGCCCCGGGAGTGGGAAGACGACTGTCTCAATCTACCGCCTCGTCCGGCTGAACAATCAAGCCCACAAGGTTCGTTTGGTAACCTACCAGAACATGTTGGTCCTTGCGATTCAGAATCTTGCTAACGTACAGCGCGTGCCGGCCCATCGCGTAAGCACGTTTCATAGATGGTATTGCAGGCTAATTGACGGAGGTTTCGATACGGATTCGCCCCCTACGGCACAAGAAATGGTTACCGCCCTTGACGACAAAGACCTTGCCAACCAAGACATGGTGGAACTTCTTATTGACGAAGGCCAAGACCTTCCACCATGCGTCTATGACGTCCTGCCGAGATATTTTCAAAGGATCTTCGTTGGTGCCGACAATGGTCAGCAAGTTCACCCATGCCACGGTGCTCAAATGGAGCAGATTGAGCAGTCTTTAAGAAGCCGCTCCAATCAATACCGACGTTTCACACTCGGAAGGAACTTTCGCAATACATATGAAACTTACCGATTCGCGAGGCAATTCATTCCTAAAACCAATCGTGTTGCCTGGGATGAGGCAATTCTTGAACGTCTGCTCCACGCAAACCGGCGAGGTCCAATACCGACAGTCGTTACTTACCAGAATGTTGAAAGCAGAAACGCACACCTTCAAGTGACGCTTCAGAACGCAGAGGGAAATGTCGCTATTCTTTGCCCTTTAGGGCCATTACCCCGAAATTTCAATCACTCGGGTGAGTCTGTTGATGAAGTGCATCGACTAATCGAAAATATGGGTTTTAGCGTAAGCAAGTATCACAGTCAGGCTGATGTGCCCAGAGAACTTCACCGGTACGTTGTCACAACATTTAAATCGGCAAAAGGCATGGAGTTCGATACCGTAATCATACCGCGTATCAACTTTTTCAAGGAAATCTCCAAGGAGTGGTTTGTTGCTTGTACGCGTGCACGTAACCAGCTTTTTGTTTATCGTGACTTATCTGTACCTCAGTGTGATCCCATTGAGGAATTTGAGATCGACACATTCGATTCCCAGCCTGCGGAAACACATATTACACTTACCGAAGATGATATCTCATTTTAGTATTGAGAGGAGCGATCCATGATAAAAGGATCGATTTTCTATAGAGACGGAATTGAGTACCAAGCCCTTGTGGACGGCATTGAGCATGTTGCTAAAAATAAATTTTATTGTATTCGTCCTAAAGGCGAAACCAAAGCCGTTACAATCAAGCAGGCTCTCCGGAATGGACTGATTCGCAAAAACGTTCCCGGCCCAAATTACGATCTTTTTAATGCTCCAGCGAAAAAAGACCTCGAAAATGGGAAGGAAAAATATGTTGTCGAAACGCCATCACGGCCGGGTATCACAACGACAGAAAAGATCGGTTATAGGAAAAATAATCTTTATTTCATGCCTGTTGATCAGCTCCGTGCCCAAGTGTTTCTTGCTCACGGGCTCATCTACCCAGCAGTTTATGATAAGGCCGGTTTATCCGCCAACTTCGATGATGCTCTGAGTCTGTCGCCTGCTGATCTGACTATGTTCGAGAGCCCTCAGTTGCTAAAAAAAAATCAGGTTCTTCTTAAGGTCCTCTTGAATCCTGATGAAATACTTGAAGCGGGCTCAGAAGGTGACATAATTCATGTCACTGTCCCTATTCCGATTTCCAGGCTGGTAGGCATTGAAATCCCAATTGGAAATGCCAGCGTCGATCGTTACGTCGATGGTTGGGTGAAACCAGACGTTCCTGTCCCCAGACACCTTTTTAGCATAGCCAAAGATCCTTCATGGACGAACGAAAATGATGATGGTAGGCGTATTCCACGAACGAGTGCCAAAGCCGATCCCTATCTTGCTAATTCCATCACCAAATTTGACCGGTATATGGGGATTATGGCATTTTTGCGCAATGCGTCACGCTATTTCTCAGACAAGACAGGTTTTTACACGGACTATCCAGATGAATTTTTTTCTGTATGTCAATGTATTTTAGGAAGGTCCAGTGTTACACGTTCAGACCTTCCAACACCAGCCCCTTTGATCCTGGCATTATTAGATTTTGATGTCCGGACAACTCCGACTATTGACGCGATTCTTACCTTGGTCAGATCTCAGGAACCATACATCGAAAAAGAGAAGGTTCGTGAACTCGCGAGAGTGATCTACACGGAAACAGGTAAGAAGACCACCCTCGCACAGGCGTTTAAAACACTTTTAAATGGAGATTACCGTTCTGCCATTCAAGTATTTCAAAGATTTGAGTGTTCTGCGGAAGCTGCTATTTTTGCAGCATTATATAAATTTTCAGGACGACAATCGAATGGCTATCGAACGGTGAAACAGCGCCTTCATGAAGACTGGTCGAGCCAGACTCAGGCCCAATTGGTCCTTGCAGCGCTTGGAGCATACTATGGATACACCGCATTGGATGCTGCTGAGACAACACTCTATTCTGTACATTCCATCTTTAACTTTCTCAAAGACGAACGTGTTGACATCAAGTTCCATCTCACAAGCAACTTCGAGCGTCAATTAATTGAGACTTTATACCAGCGGGCTTTCTTGTCTAAGGAAAAGGAATACCAAAATATTGAGCTGTTCGGTGAATCCGTTCCAAACTTCAAGATCAAGCGGCCAAGCCTTCCTCGACCACTCGTTAGTGATACAACATACTATGTTCAAGATTTATTGGTCCGCCAGTATGAAGTTACTCCAGCAGGTAGAATCATAGACCTTCTCAAAACATGGCGGCGAGATACTATTGATGAGGAAAGCGAAGTTGGAAAGTATTTAATATCGCAATGTTTTTTTTGGGCCGGCGAATACGAGCTTAGCAAAAAATTCGGGAAAAAGAAACTTCACTACCGTATCGAGAAAAGTAAGGTGATCGATCTTATCGTTGATGGAAAGATAGAATTCAATCCACGTATATTAGAGTTTGCCATTAAAGAAGATATTAAGGCCTATGCCAAATGACTCTTCAGGATTTACAGGACGAACTCAATCAGTGCCGTTCATTGGATGAGTTAAGTGAGTTTCTCAGTTCCAATTTGCATGAAATTCGCCCGCTGTTCTATGGGTTAACGCGAGGCGAGCTTCAAGAGCAAGGTCGCCATATAGAGTACGAAAATACCTTTTACAGGTTTACAAATTCACCTGCAGGAAATGCCCTTCTTGCTGGAGAGCACCCTTCCGAGGCGATTGTAGCGCTCTTAGTTTTCTTCCTTTCTTTGTTTGAAAGAGCGCAACTTTATCCGGCCATACAAGCTGTTACTCAACTGATTCCAGTTAGCCCGCTACAGTTATTGGGGCAAGCCCTGTTCGAATATAAAGACATCCAGGATGCGGCGAACGACTACTTGGCACGTTTTGACCGAATCCTCGGGTTGTTGCAAGACGCATGGAACGGTAGCGACCAACAAAGTCGATACCTTTGTGAGGACTTGCTACAAGAATATATTCTTGATGCTATCATAGAGCCGCGAATAGCTGACATTGATCTACGGCCGGCCATAAGAGATGCTTTCCTAAATCAATTAGCGCAGGATCGTTACCGAATTCTACGCAATCCAGTCATTCAAGAGGTGATTGACACTGAAACAGATCGTCTCATTCGTAACAGGAATGCGACAAGATCCCGCATAGTGGAGGCGTTTCACGCGCATGCTTGCGCACTGGCCCCCGAGGCCCTCACCCGTGTTGCAGACGAGTTCATTGGGGAACCTGTTTTGCAACGGCAGACTTATTCAAGGCTTCCAACTTTCATTAGTGATCAACTTTCAGGAATGGGTGCGGTTTACCATCCGCAACGCCAAGGGGCGCGTTTTAATCATGATGCAGATGATGAAAGGAATCGAGTCTATCTCGGGACCTACTTTCCAAAATCGGTCATCGAAAGTTGGAACATAGTTGCAGAACTCCTTGCCATGCCTGTTATACGACGTGCATTTTGCCAAAAGGATGTAATCCGTCTCCTTGACGTGGGTTCAGGCACAGGTGCCGCTGTAGTCGGGACACTTCTGGCACTTTCCGAGGCGGGCAGATGTGAGGCTCCCGTTGAGGTCCTCTCGGTCGATACCAATGAAGACGCGTTGGCTAAGCAAGGTCAGATCCTCAACGTACTAAAGGACCACCTTAGATTTGAACTGGATGTCCATTTTCGTCAGGTCAACCTTCCATTTGATTTAGAGGGCTTTGTTCCAGCGTTCTCAGACTTCGCTGAGAATGAAAACTACAAGTATGATCTGATCACGTGCTGGAAATGCCTTTGTGAGTTCTACAACTCTAACTATGCAACGGCTCAGGGGATCATTCGAAATGCTCTTGGCATTGTATCCCACATGCTGGGTCCATACGGAATATGTATAATCGCTGACGTTACTACAACCGACAACGGATATGAGTATTTCGCAATGACACTTAACAGAGAGGCTAATGAGTATGGCCGGACCGAAGATGCTGTGACAGAAACCATTTTACCTGTGCCCTGTGCCAGAAACGCAACTACATGCAGAATGAACAGTTGCTATACACAGAGACGATTTGAATTAAGTCATCTTCTTGCGCATTACGATGAAAGCAAAATCGCTTACCGTGTTTTAGCCCGTACAGAATTTGCCCATTCGATCACCGTGTCATACACAGAACATGCAGCTTATCGGGTTAACGCCGCGCGTCCAGCGGAAGCCTGCTTTGCGGGGCGAAAGCGAGAATTCGCTGGTAATGTCCCATGTGGTTATACTGGTTTTTTTGCGGATTGAGAGTGAACTATGTCTTTTCGTGGATGGCAGAAGGAAAAAATAAAACTAACCGACGGCAAAAAAGTGGACGGGATTTGCCCCGTTATCATCTCAACCAGCCGCGCGACGGATATCCCCGCATTTTTTTCTACTTGGTTTCGTAACCGATTGGACGCCGGCTATCTGCGTTGGACGAATCCATTCAACGCCAAACAGGTCCAGTACGTTTCTTTCCGCAAAACCCGAGTCATCGTTTTCTGGAGCAAGAATCCGAAGCCGCTCATTCGCTATCTACCCGAAATTGATGCCAAGGGATTGAACTACTACTTTCATTTCACCTTGAATGATTACGAGATCGATGGTCTTGAGCCAAATGTCCCTCCGCTCAAACAACGTGTCGAAACTTTCAAGACTCTGGCCGAACTTATTGGCAAGGAACGTGTCATTTGGCGTTTCGATCCGCTGATTCTAACAGATTCCATCACAATTGATGTATTAATTGATCGAATTGCCCGTGTTGCAGATATGTTGCTTGGGTATACTAAAAAGCTGGTTATCAGCTTTGCGGATATTAATAACTACAAAAAAGTCCAGAACAATCTGGCACGTCGGAAGGTTCGTTATCGTGACTTCACACCAGATTTAATGACTGAGCTGGCACAACGGCTGAGTGTGCTCAACCGTGAATGGGGGCTTGAAATAGCAACATGTGCAGAGGAAATTGATCTTGATCGCTATGGTATATCTCACAACCGCTGTATTGACGACCACTTAATGGTAGACCTTTTTAATGATGATACGGCTTTAATGAATTTCCTTGGCTACGAACCGGACCTTTTCGGCAAACCGTTTCGACCAGACCTCAAGGATAAAGGTCAGCGGAAACAATGTGGCTGCATTGTCAGCAAGGATATCGGCACATACAATACTTGTTGCCACCTTTGCACCTACTGTTATGCAAACGCGTCATGGAATTCAGTGAAAAACAGAATGAGCAAACACAATCCTGATTCAGAATCGCTGATTCCATGATGGATATAGTGCTTGGCGACTGAATAGGCACCTCTATTTAGATTTCGATTGTTTCACGTCCTGATAAAGTGCTCCGTGCTATCGCACCAGTATTAATATTCATCAGGTGATTGATTAATAGGATGTGCCCTCCATCTTTTCCCTTTTGTAGATCCTTTAATATGTCGCGATATTATTTCATCGTAAAGTGTAAAAGTCAAAAACCTTCCGAACAGTCAGTCCTCTCGGATAGGTGATCGTTAGGCGGCCTCCTTGAGCAGTTCTTCTCGGCGGACTTTGCCTAACTCAAACGTTTCCATTGGACGGCGGCCCTGGTTGCGATAACCACGGTGAGGCCGGTCGTGGTTGTACTCATGGAGCCAGGCATCCAAGTCCTTCTGCAGCGCGTCCACAGATTCATAAAGTTTCTTTCTAAACGCCGTTCTGAAGAACTCGTCCAGAACGGTTCGATTAAAGCGCTCCACGAAGCCATTGGTCCTTGGGCTCGCCACCTTGGTGGTGCGATGCTCGATGTCATTGAGTTCCAGAAAGATTTCGTACAGATGGATCGTGGGACGGCCTTTGTACTCGGTGCCGTTATCCGTCAGGATCGCTTCGATTTGTATGCTATGGCTCTCATAGAAGGGCAGTACCCGATCGTATAGGACGTCAGCAGCGGTTTCCTGGCGCTTGCTCGTGTACAATTTCCCGAAGGCCACGCTGCCATAGGTATCGACCACGGCTTGCAGATAGACGCGGCCGACGCCTTTCAAGCGCCCCACATAAAATGTGTCTTGGCAGAGCAGATAGCCCGGATACTCGCTTTTAACATGACGCTCGGCAAACTCCGGGTTGGCCTTTTCAAGCAGTTTAATCTGCGCCTCGGTGAGCTTAAAGCCTTTGGCCATGGCTTTCTCCTCCAAGCGCAGGAGCCGTTTGTATTTGGTTTCCAAGTCCTCTTTGAGCCAGACGTTGCGAACGCTGGTCGGACAAACTGACACGCCTTCAAGGGCCAGTTGATCGGCAATGCGTTGCTGGCCAAAGGCAGGATGCTCAAGGCTCAATGCGATGATGCGATTCGTTGTTTTCTTGGAAAGCTGGCTTGGATGTGAACCCGGCACCGGGGGCTTATCCACCAAGCCCTCCAACCCGTGTTGCTGAAAGGCTCGTTTATACTCGTAAAACTGACTGCGGGATACCTTGTGCATGCGGCACGCCTTGGATATGTTGCCCAGTTTTTCAGCCAGCTGTAGCAGGGTGAGGCGTTTGTGTGCTAATTTCTCGGTTGCGGTCATGATGTCCTCCTTGTTTGGGTACGAATGTTCGGCAAAACATCTATACCCGAGAGGACGACCGTGCGTCACCCCCAGCCCCTATCGGCTGGGGATGACGCTTACCTCAAATTGTCCGGGAAGATCTTAACTTTTCCACGTAAAGCCTGTCTCCATCGAGAATCCCGAGTTCACGGAGGCAAGATTGGGGACGTCTTTGAGGCAAGATTGGGGACGAGGCAAGATTGGGGACGTCTTTAAATAACAAAATAACTTGCCATAGGCAATGCTTTATGTCAAAAAAACCTCATGCCACGTACTGCCAGATTAGACGCCCCGGGTGTATTGCATCACGTGATCATCAGGGGGATTGAGCGTCGGAAGATCTTTTGGGATGAAACGGACTATGACGATATTTTGGATCGTTTGGCCGGCCTGATTCCGGAAACGCAGACCATCTGTCTGGCCTGGGTGTTGATGACCAATCACGCCCATTTTCTGTTGCGTGCAGGCCCCGGAGGCCTGAGCGGGTTCATGCGCCGGCTTTTGACCGGTTATGCCGTCAAATTCAACCGCCGACACCGCCGCCACGGACAGCTCTTCCAGAACCGCTACAAGTCCATTCTCTGTCAGGAGGATGCCTACCTCAAGGAGTTGGTTCGCTATATTCATTTAAATCCGCTTCGTGCCGGCATGGTGGAAGATGTCGAGCAATTGAAGGATTTCCGCTATAGCGGACACGCTGTCATCCTGGGGAAACAGAAACGCCCATGGCAGGATAGCGATTATGTGCTCGATCAGTTCGGAGGGAGTCTGCGCACGGCCCGAAGGCGTTATCTCGCCTTTGTCCGTTCCGGGGTGGAACAGGGCCGCAGGGAGGACCTCACCGGCGGCGGATTAATCCGCAGTTTGGGTGGCTGGTCCGAGGTCAAGCGGCAGCGCCGGAAGAAGATGGGAAGGCTCAAAGGCGACGAGCGCATCCTGGGCGATTCTGAATTCGTAAAACACATTCTTGAGCAGGCCAACGAGGAACTGGAGCGCCGATATGCGCTTGCCAGCCGAGGGTGGGATCAGGGTAAGGTGGCCCGGCAGGTGGCTTCTTTGTATAACCTATCCCCGGCAGAGATCTATCGAAAGGGGCGTCAGCAGGTGCGGATGGAAGCGCGCAGCCTTTTTTGCTACTGGTGCTCGCGTGAGCTGGGGCTTTCCTTATCCGACATCGCGCAATCATTGGGCATGACGCCTGCCGGTGTGGGCTACGCCGTTCGGCGCGGAGAAAAACTCGCTTTGGATAGGGGGTATCGGTTGGAAGATCAATTGGAAGAGGGGATATTGAAATAATTAAAGACGTCCCGCCTTTATTCGCCTTTACTTTACCCGCCTTTACCCGCCCGGTTGCGAGACGCCTGCCCTCTACTCTACCTAACATTTTTTTACGCTTAAATTTTGTCGGGCAATAGTTGGGCGCCGTGAAGAACGGCAAGGACGTCGATTTGGTCGACTTTTGTGCGGTAGATGATGCGGTAGGGCTTTTCGATCAACTCGCGGACATCTTCGGCCGAGTATTCCGGAACTTTGCGGCCAGATAGCGGATGCTCGGCCATCTGAACTGAACGCCGGGTTATCCTGTCTACCATTTGTTTGGCATAGGTGGGTGAGTTCAGTGCGATGTATTCGTAGATATTGATCAGGTGGTCAACCGCGTTGTTGGTCCAATGAACTCTCACGCCGGAAGGCCAAACCTTTTGCGCACTTCTTTAACGTCAACGGTTCGCCCGGCATCACTGTCCTTGATCCCGGCATCGATGGCTTGGCGGACGTAAATGCGGTACATCACATCTTCCCATGTGGCATGGTCGGGAAGGTTGTCCACTAACTGGTGGACCTGTGTTTTGATGCTTTCGGGCTGCATTTTTGTATCTCCTGTGGGCCCTGATCACACAACCATTACTGCGACGGGCAGGCCTTTTCTATTCTTGAGGTCTCGTACCGCAACCCGCATGATCGTGGACCATTATTACAGGCATGTGCCGGCCCTTGGGGGTGAAACCAAATTTGCAAAGGCTTGAAATTTTGCCAGAATTCTACCGCGTAGGGCCGTGATGTATCTTAAGCAATTGAAATAAAATAGAAAATGGTGAAGGCGGCGGGAGTCGAACCCGCTCAGCCTGTAATTTTGAAAATAAGCGATACGCCTGCAACTTTCTGGTTTTATTAACACATTACAGACATAAAATAAGTTCAAAAATACCTTTTTTTCTCAGTTCATCTAATCAAATTACCCCATAGTTACCCCAGCCTGATGGCTCTCTGCCAAATTTAGACAGAATTCTACATACCAACATTATTTATCTCTATCCCATAGGAGGTTCAATATGGAAGAACGAATACGTACATCTGCAGGAAAAATGATCCGCGAAGCAAGAATGGACAAAGGATGGACCCAGCGGGAACTGGACAAGATGCTGGGCTACGATTACGGGAACTTTATCGGAATGATTGAAAACGGAAGCTCAATCTTGCCCATAGATAAGATTCCGATCATCAGTGAGATTTTGGATTTGAATCCCAAAAAATTATTGAAGGAGGTGATGCTTTGTAAGCACCCGGGAGTTGCAAGGTACTTGTAATTAGAACGCTTTGGGAAGGGAGTCATAACCCGGCTGCCTTCCCATTTTTTATTTTGGAGGTAATTAGGTCCGATTAGAGTCAAGGAAATTATCCTGCCCGCTTAATTTTAGATGGTCCGAGTTTATTAGCCAATTCTCTACGTACCGAAGTAATTACGTGGTACCTTTGCATCACTGATGATGTAAGGGCTTCTTCGGAAATTGCTACTGTATAGTAGTCTTGTGTCCATTCCTTGCTTGTACCCTGAAGTGCCTGCACACCTATAACCGTTTCGACCAATGCTTGCTCAAACCATGCACATACAACATCATGGACTACATCCCGAACGCCAGGGCCGTCCCCGAACTCTTTAGTAAAGAATTCAATCATGTCTTTAAATACTCGAAAATCGGCGTTTATTTGTAAAAGGTTCGATTCTTCAATATACCCTGCGGCTCTATCTTCAAGATAACCCTGTGCACGCGTTCCATTTTCAATTGTTACCCATGTAGTTTCTGGAAAAGGGTCAGGAGTGATTTTTTCCCCAGGTATGCCACTGTCTTTCTCAAATGCAGAATACAGGGAGCCGGCAGATCCTCCCTTTCTGCCGCTACGGCGGGGAGTTTTTGACGGGCTGCTTTCTCGTTCTTTCGAAGGCCGTCCGCCACGCACTAACTGATCGCTATCAATTAATAAGGTGCCATCTGGCGCTGGGCGATACCGACTAATTTTATATAGATCTATAATATCTTTTAACCGATCGCGTATTGATTTTGAGTGGTCAGTTGATGCCGAGCCTGCAGCCTTTTCCTGTACAAAGGCTTTCAATTCCTCTGGCATTTTTTCTCTGAATTCTTCAGCCCAATCACCCCACGGCAGATTTTCATTTTCAAGGAGCAACATTGTGCGGGCAGTATTAGTCGTGATTTTGTCCTTCAGCTTGTCTTTATGAGGCTCAATGTAAATCACAACGAATCTGTAGCCGAAGGTTATCCCAAATTGCTGAAGTTTTCGCATGCCCCGCCTGGCCGAGGCAATTTCATAAAGTTCATTTTGGTATAGAGCGGCTATATGGCCTGCGGATTCGATATAACCGGAATTGTTATTTATTGCAGGTTCATCCTTCAATATCCACCAATGGGCTGTTGCATTCGTAAGCTCGGTCGTTCCTGATTTTTCAGAGTGCCGTTTTAAGTATCCCTCCTGCCCCATCAATTTTCTTAATACATTTCTGTCTTTATCCGCACTTGGAAAATCCCACCCTTCGCGTGCCCGAACAGTAACGTTTTCTGGGAATCTAAAGTATCGAGTGTTGAGATACTTGGAAACCCAACGAGATGGAGACGGTACCCTTTCCGGGGCTGTCATTGTGCTTTCATCTGGAGAATTCCCCAAAAGAACGACTATAGTCCCGTGATCCTTTATATTTTCATGTTTCAGGTCATCATCAATAAGCAAGTAGGAACTGTACGTACCGTCTTTTTTCTGGTGCTTGATTAGCCCATATTGACCAGTATCAGAATCCCGCTGAAGGTGGATCATCGAACCTTGTCCGTTTTTCCATGACATATAGACCACACCCTCATGATTTCTGGTCGCCGCAGCGATCTTAGCACCAACGCCATAATTTTCTGAAAAAGACTGTTCACCAATAGATGCTGATAATTGGTTTATAAACTTTACCATCTCGTCACCGGTCATCCCGCAACCCGAGTCTATAATACACAGCTTTTGAACATCATTTAGAATCATCTGGGCAGGCTCAACATCCCAGATAATTTGGCCTGGCTCACCACTCCTTTGGATGGCCTCAAGTGAATTTTGGGTCAATTCCCGTAGAAATTGCAACGGATGGCAGTCTCGTCCAAGTCGATCAAGAAGAAATCCTACGTTATCGACTTGCATTTTCAGTAAATTGTCGTCGGATTGGCGTTGCTTTTCAGTCATGTTTACCCTCTTCATTTGATTGTTAAAATAAGACGGTAAATAGGCGGCTGTTTGCGGTTAGCTCGGGAAGGGACAAAGGGGGAGGATCGGTTAGAAGTCGATTTAAATTTTCGGTTAAAGCGTAAACCGCTTTTTGCCGTTTCCAGTCTCCTTAAATAATGATTTTATTTCTTTTGATTTTTTCTCTATCTCCCTAAATATTTTGCGAATATCAGCATCAGAATATTGATAATGTTTTCGGTTCGAGCATTTCCCAAGGCTATCCAAATCGTCTAAAACCATATTAACCCGACGTTCAGCTATCCTTTTAAATCGTTCCCTGCTTGTTTCTTTTTGTTTTTTCATGCCTATAATTTCGCCATATATATCAATACAATTTCCATAAAATAAATCATAATGTTTGAATTATGTCAAGAATTATATTGCCATTTTCTCGATATATGTCAGAAAAATTTTTTGTAAAAAATATTGACATTAATTTAAATATGTTACGCTGTTTTAATTTTAAGAATTTCCATGGCCAATGGAGAAAAACTCACGTCAGTTGAATACGGAATTCATGAAAATAGGTAAGCCAATAAATCCATTAGTCATTTAGAGATATCGCGCGATGCTTTTTTGGGATGACTTTGCCAAAATGAATGGTTTATGATCGGCTAAAGCCGATATCGTATGATACCATTATTTTGACTTATCAAAGGGTTATGATAAAAGGATTTCGGATATGATTTCACCGAACTGTTTTTCACCTTATAGGGTTAATAGTTGTAAATGTGGAAAGGGAGATTCTTGCTGAATAAATACGCTGGGCATAAATAGAAAGGAGCACGTTTTGCCGTTTGAGTTTCATTTGCCATCTTTGGAAGAGATGCGAGCGACACCAGACGGGATCGAAATGCTGCGCATGATTGATGACGACAACTTCCGTGGCGCCCTTGTGACAGGATGCCCCGGGAGTGGGAAGACGACTGTCTCAATCTACCGCCTCGTCCGGCTGAACAATCAAGCCCACAAGGTTCGTTTGGTAACCTACCAGAACATGTTGGTCCTTGCGATTCAGAATCTTGCTAACGTACAGCGCGTGCCGGCCCATCGCGTAAGCACGTTTCATAGATGGTATTGCAGGCTAATTGACGGAGGTTTCGATACGGATTCGCCCCCTACGGCACAAGAAATGGTTACCGCCCTTGACGACAAAGACCTTGCCAACCAAGACATGGTGGAACTTCTTATTGACGAAGGCCAAGACCTTCCACCATGCGTCTATGACGTCCTGCCGAGATATTTTCAAAGGATCTTCGTTGGTGCCGACAATGGTCAGCAAGTTCACCCATGCCACGGTGCTCAAATGGAGCAGATTGAGCAGTCTTTAAGAAGCCGCTCCAATCAATACCGACGTTTCACACTCGGAAGGAACTTTCGCAATACATATGAAACTTACCGATTCGCGAGGCAATTCATTCCTAAAACCAATCGTGTTGCCTGGGATGAGGCAATTCTTGAACGTCTGCTCCACGCAAACCGGCGAGGTCCAATACCGACAGTCGTTACTTACCAGAATGTTGAAAGCAGAAACGCACACCTTCAAGTGACGCTTCAGAACGCAGAGGGAAATGTCGCTATTCTTTGCCCTTTAGGGCCATTACCCCGAAATTTCAATCACTCGGGTGAGTCTGTTGATGAAGTGCATCGACTAATCGAAAATATGGGTTTTAGCGTAAGCAAGTATCACAGTCAGGCTGATGTGCCCAGAGAACTTCACCGGTACGTTGTCACAACATTTAAATCGGCAAAAGGCATGGAGTTCGATACCGTAATCATACCGCGTATCAACTTTTTCAAGGAAATCTCCAAGGAGTGGTTTGTTGCTTGTACGCGTGCACGTAACCAGCTTTTTGTTTATCGTGACTTATCTGTACCTCAGTGTGATCCCATTGAGGAATTTGAGATCGACACATTCGATTCCCAGCCTGCGGAAACACATATTACACTTACCGAAGATGATATCTCATTTTAGTATTGAGAGGAGCGATCCATGATAAAAGGATCGATTTTCTATAGAGACGGAATTGAGTACCAAGCCCTTGTGGACGGCATTGAGCATGTTGCTAAAAATAAATTTTATTGTATTCGTCCTAAAGGCGAAACCAAAGCCGTTACAATCAAGCAGGCTCTCCGGAATGGACTGATTCGCAAAAACGTTCCCGGCCCAAATTACGATCTTTTTAATGCTCCAGCGAAAAAAGACCTCGAAAATGGGAAGGAAAAATATGTTGTCGAAACGCCATCACGGCCGGGTATCACAACGACAGAAAAGATCGGTTATAGGAAAAATAATCTTTATTTCATGCCTGTTGATCAGCTCCGTGCCCAAGTGTTTCTTGCTCACGGGCTCATCTACCCAGCAGTTTATGATAAGGCCGGTTTATCCGCCAACTTCGATGATGCTCTGAGTCTGTCGCCTGCTGATCTGACTATGTTCGAGAGCCCTCAGTTGCTAAAAAAAAATCAGGTTCTTCTTAAGGTCCTCTTGAATCCTGATGAAATACTTGAAGCGGGCTCAGAAGGTGACATAATTCATGTCACTGTCCCTATTCCGATTTCCAGGCTGGTAGGCATTGAAATCCCAATTGGAAATGCCAGCGTCGATCGTTACGTCGATGGTTGGGTGAAACCAGACGTTCCTGTCCCCAGACACCTTTTTAGCATAGCCAAAGATCCTTCATGGACGAACGAAAATGATGATGGTAGGCGTATTCCACGAACGAGTGCCAAAGCCGATCCCTATCTTGCTAATTCCATCACCAAATTTGACCGGTATATGGGGATTATGGCATTTTTGCGCAATGCGTCACGCTATTTCTCAGACAAGACAGGTTTTTACACGGACTATCCAGATGAATTTTTTTCTGTATGTCAATGTATTTTAGGAAGGTCCAGTGTTACACGTTCAGACCTTCCAACACCAGCCCCTTTGATCCTGGCATTATTAGATTTTGATGTCCGGACAACTCCGACTATTGACGCGATTCTTACCTTGGTCAGATCTCAGGAACCATACATCGAAAAAGAGAAGGTTCGTGAACTCGCGAGAGTGATCTACACGGAAACAGGTAAGAAGACCACCCTCGCACAGGCGTTTAAAACACTTTTAAATGGAGATTACCGTTCTGCCATTCAAGTATTTCAAAGATTTGAGTGTTCTGCGGAAGCTGCTATTTTTGCAGCATTATATAAATTTTCAGGACGACAATCGAATGGCTATCGAACGGTGAAACAGCGCCTTCATGAAGACTGGTCGAGCCAGACTCAGGCCCAATTGGTCCTTGCAGCGCTTGGAGCATACTATGGATACACCGCATTGGATGCTGCTGAGACAACACTCTATTCTGTACATTCCATCTTTAACTTTCTCAAAGACGAACGTGTTGACATCAAGTTCCATCTCACAAGCAACTTCGAGCGTCAATTAATTGAGACTTTATACCAGCGGGCTTTCTTGTCTAAGGAAAAGGAATACCAAAATATTGAGCTGTTCGGTGAATCCGTTCCAAACTTCAAGATCAAGCGGCCAAGCCTTCCTCGACCACTCGTTAGTGATACAACATACTATGTTCAAGATTTATTGGTCCGCCAGTATGAAGTTACTCCAGCAGGTAGAATCATAGACCTTCTCAAAACATGGCGGCGAGATACTATTGATGAGGAAAGCGAAGTTGGAAAGTATTTAATATCGCAATGTTTTTTTTGGGCCGGCGAATACGAGCTTAGCAAAAAATTCGGGAAAAAGAAACTTCACTACCGTATCGAGAAAAGTAAGGTGATCGATCTTATCGTTGATGGAAAGATAGAATTCAATCCACGTATATTAGAGTTTGCCATTAAAGAAGATATTAAGGCCTATGCCAAATGACTCTTCAGGATTTACAGGACGAACTCAATCAGTGCCGTTCATTGGATGAGTTAAGTGAGTTTCTCAGTTCCAATTTGCATGAAATTCGCCCGCTGTTCTATGGGTTAACGCGAGGCGAGCTTCAAGAGCAAGGTCGCCATATAGAGTACGAAAATACCTTTTACAGGTTTACAAATTCACCTGCAGGAAATGCCCTTCTTGCTGGAGAGCACCCTTCCGAGGCGATTGTAGCGCTCTTAGTTTTCTTCCTTTCTTTGTTTGAAAGAGCGCAACTTTATCCGGCCATACAAGCTGTTACTCAACTGATTCCAGTTAGCCCGCTACAGTTATTGGGGCAAGCCCTGTTCGAATATAAAGACATCCAGGATGCGGCGAACGACTACTTGGCACGTTTTGACCGAATCCTCGGGTTGTTGCAAGACGCATGGAACGGTAGCGACCAACAAAGTCGATACCTTTGTGAGGACTTGCTACAAGAATATATTCTTGATGCTATCATAGAGCCGCGAATAGCTGACATTGATCTACGGCCGGCCATAAGAGATGCTTTCCTAAATCAATTAGCGCAGGATCGTTACCGAATTCTACGCAATCCAGTCATTCAAGAGGTGATTGACACTGAAACAGATCGTCTCATTCGTAACAGGAATGCGACAAGATCCCGCATAGTGGAGGCGTTTCACGCGCATGCTTGCGCACTGGCCCCCGAGGCCCTCACCCGTGTTGCAGACGAGTTCATTGGGGAACCTGTTTTGCAACGGCAGACTTATTCAAGGCTTCCAACTTTCATTAGTGATCAACTTTCAGGAATGGGTGCGGTTTACCATCCGCAACGCCAAGGGGCGCGTTTTAATCATGATGCAGATGATGAAAGGAATCGAGTCTATCTCGGGACCTACTTTCCAAAATCGGTCATCGAAAGTTGGAACATAGTTGCAGAACTCCTTGCCATGCCTGTTATACGACGTGCATTTTGCCAAAAGGATGTAATCCGTCTCCTTGACGTGGGTTCAGGCACAGGTGCCGCTGTAGTCGGGACACTTCTGGCACTTTCCGAGGCGGGCAGATGTGAGGCTCCCGTTGAGGTCCTCTCGGTCGATACCAATGAAGACGCGTTGGCTAAGCAAGGTCAGATCCTCAACGTACTAAAGGACCACCTTAGATTTGAACTGGATGTCCATTTTCGTCAGGTCAACCTTCCATTTGATTTAGAGGGCTTTGTTCCAGCGTTCTCAGACTTCGCTGAGAATGAAAACTACAAGTATGATCTGATCACGTGCTGGAAATGCCTTTGTGAGTTCTACAACTCTAACTATGCAACGGCTCAGGGGATCATTCGAAATGCTCTTGGCATTGTATCCCACATGCTGGGTCCATACGGAATATGTATAATCGCTGACGTTACTACAACCGACAACGGATATGAGTATTTCGCAATGACACTTAACAGAGAGGCTAATGAGTATGGCCGGACCGAAGATGCTGTGACAGAAACCATTTTACCTGTGCCCTGTGCCAGAAACGCAACTACATGCAGAATGAACAGTTGCTATACACAGAGACGATTTGAATTAAGTCATCTTCTTGCGCATTACGATGAAAGCAAAATCGCTTACCGTGTTTTAGCCCGTACAGAATTTGCCCATTCGATCACCGTGTCATACACAGAACATGCAGCTTATCGGGTTAACGCCGCGCGTCCAGCGGAAGCCTGCTTTGCGGGGCGAAAGCGAGAATTCGCTGGTAATGTCCCATGTGGTTATACTGGTTTTTTTGCGGATTGAGAGTGAACTATGTCTTTTCGTGGATGGCAGAAGGAAAAAATAAAACTAACCGACGGCAAAAAAGTGGACGGGATTTGCCCCGTTATCATCTCAACCAGCCGCGCGACGGATATCCCCGCATTTTTTTCTACTTGGTTTCGTAACCGATTGGACGCCGGCTATCTGCGTTGGACGAATCCATTCAACGCCAAACAGGTCCAGTACGTTTCTTTCCGCAAAACCCGAGTCATCGTTTTCTGGAGCAAGAATCCGAAGCCGCTCATTCGCTATCTACCCGAAATTGATGCCAAGGGATTGAACTACTACTTTCATTTCACCTTGAATGATTACGAGATCGATGGTCTTGAGCCAAATGTCCCTCCGCTCAAACAACGTGTCGAAACTTTCAAGACTCTGGCCGAACTTATTGGCAAGGAACGTGTCATTTGGCGTTTCGATCCGCTGATTCTAACAGATTCCATCACAATTGATGTATTAATTGATCGAATTGCCCGTGTTGCAGATATGTTGCTTGGGTATACTAAAAAGCTGGTTATCAGCTTTGCGGATATTAATAACTACAAAAAAGTCCAGAACAATCTGGCACGTCGGAAGGTTCGTTATCGTGACTTCACACCAGATTTAATGACTGAGCTGGCACAACGGCTGAGTGTGCTCAACCGTGAATGGGGGCTTGAAATAGCAACATGTGCAGAGGAAATTGATCTTGATCGCTATGGTATATCTCACAACCGCTGTATTGACGACCACTTAATGGTAGACCTTTTTAATGATGATACGGCTTTAATGAATTTCCTTGGCTACGAACCGGACCTTTTCGGCAAACCGTTTCGACCAGACCTCAAGGATAAAGGTCAGCGGAAACAATGTGGCTGCATTGTCAGCAAGGATATCGGCACATACAATACTTGTTGCCACCTTTGCACCTACTGTTATGCAAACGCGTCATGGAATTCAGTGAAAAACAGAATGAGCAAACACAATCCTGATTCAGAATCGCTGATTCCATGATGGATATAGTGCTTGGCGACTGAATAGGCACCTCTATTTAGATTTCGATTGTTTCACGTCCTGATAAAGTGCTCCGTGCTATCGCACCAGTATTAATATTCATCAGGTGATTGATTAATAGGATGTGCCCTCCATCTTTTCCCTTTTGTAGATCCTTTAATATGTCGCGATATTATTTCATCGTAAAGTGTAAAAGTCAAAAACCTTCCGAACAGTCAGTCCTCTCGGATAGGTGATCGTTAGGCGGCCTCCTTGAGCAGTTCTTCTCGGCGGACTTTGCCTAACTCAAACGTTTCCATTGGACGGCGGCCCTGGTTGCGATAACCACGGTGAGGCCGGTCGTGGTTGTACTCATGGAGCCAGGCATCCAAGTCCTTCTGCAGCGCGTCCACAGATTCATAAAGTTTCTTTCTAAACGCCGTTCTGAAGAACTCGTCCAGAACGGTTCGATTAAAGCGCTCCACGAAGCCATTGGTCCTTGGGCTCGCCACCTTGGTGGTGCGATGCTCGATGTCATTGAGTTCCAGAAAGATTTCGTACAGATGGATCGTGGGACGGCCTTTGTACTCGGTGCCGTTATCCGTCAGGATCGCTTCGATTTGTATGCTATGGCTCTCATAGAAGGGCAGTACCCGATCGTATAGGACGTCAGCAGCGGTTTCCTGGCGCTTGCTCGTGTACAATTTCCCGAAGGCCACGCTGCCATAGGTATCGACCACGGCTTGCAGATAGACGCGGCCGACGCCTTTCAAGCGCCCCACATAAAATGTGTCTTGGCAGAGCAGATAGCCCGGATACTCGCTTTTAACATGACGCTCGGCAAACTCCGGGTTGGCCTTTTCAAGCAGTTTAATCTGCGCCTCGGTGAGCTTAAAGCCTTTGGCCATGGCTTTCTCCTCCAAGCGCAGGAGCCGTTTGTATTTGGTTTCCAAGTCCTCTTTGAGCCAGACGTTGCGAACGCTGGTCGGACAAACTGACACGCCTTCAAGGGCCAGTTGATCGGCAATGCGTTGCTGGCCAAAGGCAGGATGCTCAAGGCTCAATGCGATGATGCGATTCGTTGTTTTCTTGGAAAGCTGGCTTGGATGTGAACCCGGCACCGGGGGCTTATCCACCAAGCCCTCCAACCCGTGTTGCTGAAAGGCTCGTTTATACTCGTAAAACTGACTGCGGGATACCTTGTGCATGCGGCACGCCTTGGATATGTTGCCCAGTTTTTCAGCCAGCTGTAGCAGGGTGAGGCGTTTGTGTGCTAATTTCTCGGTTGCGGTCATGATGTCCTCCTTGTTTGGGTACGAATGTTCGGCAAAACATCTATACCCGAGAGGACGACCGTGCGTCACCCCCAGCCCCTATCGGCTGGGGATGACGCTTACCTCAAATTGTCCGGGAAGATCTTAACTTTTCCACGTAAAGCCTGTCTCCATCGAGAATCCCGAGTTCACGGAGGCAAGATTGGGGACGTCTTTGAGGCAAGATTGGGGACGAGGCAAGATTGGGGACGTCTTTAAATAACAAAATAACTTGCCATAGGCAATGCTTTATGTCAAAAAAACCTCATGCCACGTACTGCCAGATTAGACGCCCCGGGTGTATTGCATCACGTGATCATCAGGGGGATTGAGCGTCGGAAGATCTTTTGGGATGAAACGGACTATGACGATATTTTGGATCGTTTGGCCGGCCTGATTCCGGAAACGCAGACCATCTGTCTGGCCTGGGTGTTGATGACCAATCACGCCCATTTTCTGTTGCGTGCAGGCCCCGGAGGCCTGAGCGGGTTCATGCGCCGGCTTTTGACCGGTTATGCCGTCAAATTCAACCGCCGACACCGCCGCCACGGACAGCTCTTCCAGAACCGCTACAAGTCCATTCTCTGTCAGGAGGATGCCTACCTCAAGGAGTTGGTTCGCTATATTCATTTAAATCCGCTTCGTGCCGGCATGGTGGAAGATGTCGAGCAATTGAAGGATTTCCGCTATAGCGGACACGCTGTCATCCTGGGGAAACAGAAACGCCCATGGCAGGATAGCGATTATGTGCTCGATCAGTTCGGAGGGAGTCTGCGCACGGCCCGAAGGCGTTATCTCGCCTTTGTCCGTTCCGGGGTGGAACAGGGCCGCAGGGAGGACCTCACCGGCGGCGGATTAATCCGCAGTTTGGGTGGCTGGTCCGAGGTCAAGCGGCAGCGCCGGAAGAAGATGGGAAGGCTCAAAGGCGACGAGCGCATCCTGGGCGATTCTGAATTCGTAAAACACATTCTTGAGCAGGCCAACGAGGAACTGGAGCGCCGATATGCGCTTGCCAGCCGAGGGTGGGATCAGGGTAAGGTGGCCCGGCAGGTGGCTTCTTTGTATAACCTATCCCCGGCAGAGATCTATCGAAAGGGGCGTCAGCAGGTGCGGATGGAAGCGCGCAGCCTTTTTTGCTACTGGTGCTCGCGTGAGCTGGGGCTTTCCTTATCCGACATCGCGCAATCATTGGGCATGACGCCTGCCGGTGTGGGCTACGCCGTTCGGCGCGGAGAAAAACTCGCTTTGGATAGGGGGTATCGGTTGGAAGATCAATTGGAAGAGGGGATATTGAAATAATTAAAGACGTCCCGCCTTTATTCGCCTTTACTTTACCCGCCTTTACCCGCCCGGTTGCGAGACGCCTGCCCTCTACTCTACCTAACATTTTTTTACGCTTAAATTTTGTCGGGCAATAGTTGGGCGCCGTGAAGAACGGCAAGGACGTCGATTTGGTCGACTTTTGTGCGGTAGATGATGCGGTAGGGCTTTTCGATCAACTCGCGGACATCTTCGGCCGAGTATTCCGGAACTTTGCGGCCAGATAGCGGATGCTCGGCCATCTGAACTGAACGCCGGGTTATCCTGTCTACCATTTGTTTGGCATAGGTGGGTGAGTTCAGTGCGATGTATTCGTAGATATTGATCAGGTGGTCAACCGCGTTGTTGGTCCAATGAACTCTCACGCCGGAAGGCCAAACCTTTTGCGCACTTCTTTAACGTCAACGGTTCGCCCGGCATCACTGTCCTTGATCCCGGCATCGATGGCTTGGCGGACGTAAATGCGGTACATCACATCTTCCCATGTGGCATGGTCGGGAAGGTTGTCCACTAACTGGTGGACCTGTGTTTTGATGCTTTCGGGCTGCATTTTTGTATCTCCTGTGGGCCCTGATCACACAACCATTACTGCGACGGGCAGGCCTTTTCTATTCTTGAGGTCTCGTACCGCAACCCGCATGATCGTGGACCATTGTTACAGGCATGTGCCGGCCCTTGGGGGTGAAACCAAATTTGCAAAGGCTTGAAATTTTGCCAGAATTCTACCGAGTAGGGCCGTGATGTATCTTAAACAATTGAAATAAAATAGAAAATGGTGGAGGCGGCGGGAGTCGAACCCGCGTCCGAAAACATTCCACATGGGCATCTACATGCTTATCCCGAACTTTGAGTGTCAGCCATCGGGGCCCTTCCGGGCCAGGTCCCCTCAGACTTATCCTGATTAGAGTTTCGCTTCGGTTACATCAGGCATTAACCGTTGCTATCCCGCTAGTCGACGCCCTTTCCAGGCCCGCAGGAGTAGCCTGGAAGGACGGTAGCTTAAGCAGCTACGGCGTAGTTATAATCGTCTGCGATTATATTTAGTTTCCCGTCGTTTTACGAGCGGACAGGAAAGCTCGACATGCAGCCAATGCTTCTTTGCCCCCGTCGAACCCGTTTCGCCCCCATTTTCTCAAAGAACACATGCTTCTTCCGAAGCCTGCGTAAATTAAGTCTATATTGTTGAAATGTCAATGTATTTCTTTTTTTATCCTGCCATGGTCAGGTCGCCGGACGGGTGGAACCACTCTTAAACGGCTGAACTTACCATCGATCCAATGCGGCTGCCTGGCCTATGCGCCTACTGTTTTGCCCACCCTTTTAACAAACGGCCGTCGATGACGACCAGGCCGGCGAAAATCATCAGCATGCCGCCCAGGGCATTCCAGCCCAGTCGCTCCCCCAGGATGAAGACCCCCAGCATGCTGGCGCTGATGGGGATGAGGAAGGTCACCAGGAGCAGGTTGGTGGCCCCGGCCGTGGACAGGACCCGGAAATAGATGATGTAAGCCAGGGCGGTGCTCACGAGCGACAGGCCCAGGATGGCGGCCACGGGGGTCAGGCCCGGGTGGAGCGCCATGGGATCCTCGAAGATCAGCACCAGGGGGATCAGCATGACGGTGCTGCTGCAGAGCATGCCGGTTGTCACTGTGACGGGCGGGATGCCCTTGAAACGGCGACCGAAGATGGCGGCGCAGGCATAGGAGAGGGCTGCCACGAGTACGGCCCCATATCCCATGATTTGCAGATGGACGCCCTCCAGGGATTCGACCCCGATCAGCAGGGCCACCCCCAGCCAACCCAGCAAAACCCCTGCCCCCCGATTGACGGTGAGACGTTCTTCACGGGTCAGGAAGTGGGCCAGCAACACGCTGAAGATGGGCGTAGTCGCGTTCAGGATCGACGCCAGGCTGCTCTGGATGTGCTGCTGGCTCCAGACGATCAGGCTGAAGGGAATCAGGTTGTTGAGGAGTCCCAAGACCAGGAAGGCGCCCCAGAGGGACAGGCTTTTGGGCAGGCGGTGCCCGTTCAGGAAACCATAGGTCAGCAAGGCGATGGCCGCCAAACCCACCCGGCAGAGGACCAGCGTGAATGGGGTGACATCGGTGACGGCCACTTCGATAAAGAAAAAGGAGCCGCCCCAGATGACGGAGAGCACGGCGATGCGCAGCCAATCGGAAAGCCCCATGGCGGCGTTTAGGGCAGGCCGGGCTGCCGGTTGCAAGGTTGCGGATCGGGCGGTATTCCCGATGGCGGCGGATTTCATGGCATTCACTCCCTGTCTGTGAGCGATTATAACCCGAATATTTCACGCGCCCGCAGGGTGACAATATTTATGCGGTCCTTTCTGAAAAGCGCCGGCTACATAGTTTTGCAAGATATCTTTGCCGCAACTTTTATATAGGACACTGAGCATATTCATCAAAATAAATTAGCATAAAAATTTTCATGAAATGTTCGGGATAGTCAGGCGGACCATGGATACCATTGAAGGACTTCTGGGGCCACCCGATTGTTGCGTTTGGGCGGTTTTTATTTGGCGATAATCGAGTCGCCGTTGAGGGATAAACACGGATATTTCACGCGCTCGAGGTGTTCATTTGCAAGGCATCAGGGGCGCCGCTGTACGCCTGTACCGCAAGCGCCTGATAACGCCGCCAATGGGCATCTCGGGCGCGCCCGCAGGGTGAAATTTTTTGTGTAGAAAAATTTCATGAAATGTTCGGGTTAGCGGCGGCCGGAGCTCAGTTTGACATACGAGCTGAAGGCAATGGCCGCCACTCCGTCCGGCAACTTCAAGGTGATGTCGAAGGTCCTGGGGCGGCGGAAGTAGACATCGCGCCGGTTGCCCGAGGCATAGAGGACCGATCGGTCGATGAGGTGGCCTGAGCTGTCCAAAAGGTGGAGATAGACGGTCACGCTGTCCACCTGGAAGCGGGTTTTGCGCACCCTGCCGCTGAGGTAGAGCTGGCGCTTGGGTTCGAAGGTGACCGCATAGGCATAGGCCACCGTAAGGTCGCCGGTGTCGACCACGCCCTGGATAAGGCCATCGGGCTGCAGGGCGACGCCCTCCGCAGGGGCGTGGGTGCGCGGCGGAAGGCCCAGGCCCTGACAACCGGCCAGACCGATGGACAGCAAGGCGGCCAAGGCCGTGAAGCATAAGACTTCGTATAGGGGGCGAATGCATTTCATGGTGAATCCTGCCTGTTCAGGCGGCGTGATTGGCAAGCCGTTGAACCTTCATTTGGTGATGAGGCGTTGAATTGCCAGACAATTAAAAATAAGGCAGGAATTCGGGCAGGCAATCACGGCGGAAGGGCATTGGCTCAAGGATCAATGCGTCATCGAACGGGCATCTGAAGGCCGTCAAGTTTTTCCCGCGACCCCTTGAAACCTCGAATCCCTGGCCCCGCTAATACCGCCGCATGGCCCGATCCAGGTCCCGCTGTTCGTCCCGGCGGCGGATGGTCTCGCGCTTGTCGTGCTTTTTCTTGCCCCGGGCCAGGGCGATCAGGATCTTGGCCTTGCCCTTTTTGAAATAGACCCGCAGCGGAATGAGACTCAACCCCATCTCGTTGACCTTGCCGTAGAGCTTTTTGATCTCGGACTTGTGCAGCAGCAGTTTGCGCTGCCGGCGGGGTTCGTGATTGTTGTAGTAGGCAAAAGGGTAGGGGCCGATGTGCATGTTGAGCACCCAGACCTCGCCGTTGATGATGCGGGCGTAGCTGTCCTTGAGGTTGCAGCGCCCCCGCCGGAGGGATTTGACCTCGGTGCCCATGAGCACCATGCCGGCCTCGAACTTGTCTTCGATATGGTAGTCGTAGCGGGCCTTGCGGTTCTCGGCGACGATTTTAATGCCTTCGGGGCTCATGCTGATATCCACCTGTTGCCATGACCGGTCGGGAAAACCGGAACCCTGCCGGGCGTTATTCCTGGTTGATGACCAGGCCGCTGTTGATATGGATGCGGAACCGCTCCCGGGCCAGGCGGTTGATTTCTTCGGCGCTGGTGAGGTCGACAATTTCCTTGACGAACTTGCGCGCGTCGATACTGGACAACCCGCGGACCATCCGTTTGACCACCGGAATGGCGTGGGGGTTCATGCTCCATTCGGTAATGCCGAGTCCCAAGAGAATGGGCACGTGAATCGGCTCCCCCGCCATCTCGCCGCACATGGCCACCCGGATTTTCTTTTTGCGGGCTACATCCGCCACATGTTTCACCATGCGGATAATGGCCGGGTTCAGCGGGTCGTATAGGTAGGCCACGTTGCGGTTGCTGCGGTCGATGGCCAGGGAATACTGGATCAGGTCGTTGGTGCCGATGCTGAAAAAGTCGCACTTTTCCGCCAGCTGGTCGGCCATGATAACGGCCGAAGGCACTTCGATCATGACGCCGACTTCGATATCCGGGTTGTGTTCGATCCCTTCGGCGGCCAACGATTCGGCGGCTTCGTTCAGCATTTGGCGGGCATTTTCCAGTTCGGCGCAGCCCGTGATCATGGGGAAGAGGATCCGCACGTTGCCATAGGCGGCGGCCCGCAGGATAGCCCGCAGCTGGGTGCGGAAGACTTCCGGATTCTGCAGGCAGTAGCGTATGGCCCGCAGCCCCAGCACAGGATTGACCTCGTTGCCGTTGTTGGTATAGCTCAGGGCCTTGTCCCCATTGATATCCAGGGTGCGGATGGTGACGGGATTGGGGGCCATGACCTCGACCACGTCGCGATATTTGTCGAACAGCTCGAACTCGTCCGGGAACTCGCTGCGGTTCATGTACTGGAACTCGGTGCGGTACAGGCCGATGCCGTCCCCGCCGTTGTCGATAACGGAGACCACCTCTTCGGGCAGTTCGATATTGCCCTGCACTTTGATAACTTCGCCGTCGGCCGTAAGTGCCTGGAGGTGGCTCTCGCGGGTGATCCGGGCCCGGTAGGCTTCGTAGCGCTCCTGGCGTTCCTCATATTCGACAAGGGTATGGTCTTCGGGGTTGATGATGACCACCCCGTTGTTGCCGTCGACGATCAGGATGTCGTCGTTGCGAATGAGGGCGGTGGCGTTCACCAGCCCCAGGACGGCCGGAATATCGAGGGTGCGGGCAATGATGCCGGTGTGGGAGGTTTTCCCGCCGACATCGGTGAGAAATCCCTTGATGCGCTCCAGCTGGATCTGGCTGGTGTCGGCCGGCGACAGGTCGCGGGCCACCAGGATGACGCGCTTGTCGATCTCGGAGATCTTCACGGCCTCCGCACCGGTCAGGTAGTGCATGATGCGGTCGGAAACATGAATGATGTCGGAGACCCGCTCCTTGAGGTAGGCGTCCTCCATGCTGCGGAACATGCTCTTGATCTGGCCGACCACGGTTTTCAGGGCCCATTCCGCATTGACCTTGTCCTGGTCGATAAAATCGATGGTGCGCCCGAAAAGCATCTTGTCGTCAAACAGCAGCAGGTGGGTTTCGAGGATATTGGTCTGATGCTGCAGATCCTCGGGCATTCGGCTGATGATCTGGCGCAGGTCTTCCTTGGCCTTGACGACGGCTTTTTTGAAGCGGTTGATTTCGTTGGCCGTGCGGTCGGGATTGATGAAATACTTGGGAACGACCTTGACGCCCTCGCGGTCCACCAAATAGGCTTTGCCGATACAAATGCCGGGGGACGCGCCGATTCCGGTTAGTTTAAATTCCTGGGCTTCGGTGGGCAGCATGGCTGCTTACTCTCCAAACCCGGCTTCCACCAGGTCGATGATCTGATTCAGGATGGGCTGATCTGCCGGGCTTTCGATGCAGACCACGATTTCGGTTCCCTTGATGCAGCCCAATGTCAGCAGATCGATGATACTGGCGGCATCCACCTTTTCTGTATCTCTGGCAATCCAGACTTTGTGCTTTGCATTCTGGGCCACTTCCGCTATCTTGGCGGCGGAACGAGCGTGCAAGCCAAGCTCGTTGACGATCACCACGGGGCGATGCAAATCTGGTTGGGAAAGGTTCATGGGCACATTGTTCCACTCTGGGTAAAAAAACAAATTCATATATACTAAAATGGTCGGTTTGGCAATATCAAGCCGTAACCCGGGAGGCCTTCACCCGGTCGGATAAAGTTCCTTCCCTCCCGAAGAGCCGCTCTCGACACCGATGGAAAGGATTAAATATGGAAAAGCAGTTCGTTATCGATGACTTGAAACTGGGCGAATCCTGGCGGTTGTTTCGGATCATGGGCGAATTCGTCGAGGGGGTCGAGAAACTCCACGATCTGGGCCCGGCGGTGAGCATTTTCGGATCGGCCCGCACCGAGCCGGATGACCCGGCCTATCAGAAGGCGGTGGATACGGCGGCCCTCTTCGCCAAGGAAAACTTTGCCGTCATCACGGGCGGGGGCGGCGGCATCATGGAAGCCGCCAACAAGGGGGCGGCTGAAGCGGATGGCGTTTCCGTGGGCCTCAACATCAACCTGCCTTTCGAGCAAAAGCCCAACCCCTATGCCAATATTCAGCTTCAGTTTCACTACTTTTTCATCCGCAAAGTCATGTTCATCAAATACGCCATGGCCTACATTATCATGCCGGGCGGTTTTGGCACGCTGGATGAACTGTTCGAAGCGGTAACCCTCATCCAGACGCATCGCATCCGCCCCCTGCCCGTCATCCTGATGGGGTCTGATTACTGGGGCGGGCTGATCGACTGGATCCGGTCCCGGCTTCTGAAGGAGGCGTTGATATCGCCTGACGATATTGACATTCTGCAGGTGATTGACGATCCGGAGGATGCGGTGAAGGCGGTCAAAAAAGTGGTCATTCTGTAGCCCACAGTTTGAATCAGCGAACTGTGGTTTCGTCAAAAAGCATTCGTGGCCTTCGGGCCGCGAATGTGGAATCCTATCTGGACTAACGGCCGGTCGGTCAAGTCCATCTTGCCACCACAATTTTTCAAAAACCACCTACTATAATAAAAAAACAATAATTACAAGCATATAATTCATATTGGCGAATATGGAAAAATTGCTTGACTAAATGAAAAATAAAATATAGGGAGAAATATACCAAATGAATATTATTCATTTACTGTGGTGATTCAAGATTTTGCCCAAGAACACGGTGGCGATTACACTGGCTGAGATGACGATTGCGGGTCATCAAAACCCCCCGAAAACAAGGGGACATCATTGACGCGGACGTGTTCAAAGGACCCGGATACCATGTTTTTTTTCTTCCTGCCCAACCCTGGCGAAGTTGAAACGCCTGGAATTTCATCAGGGTTTTTCACGTTACCCAGGCATCGCCCGACCGTTTAAGCCGGCAACTTTAGGCGGGATGGGCTGGTCCGTGAGCTGAGCTATCTATGGGAAATAACGCAAATCTGTCCCCGGATATCCTGAAAATTGAATCGGCCACCCTGGATTTCGGTGGCCTGCGCGCCCTTTCCAAGGTGGACATCACCATCGAACCGGGCCTGATCACGTCGATCATCGGACCCAACGGTGCCGGCAAGACGAGTTTGCTGAACTGTATTTCCGGATTTTACCACCCCACCCGGGGCGAGATCCATTTCGGCAAACGCCGGCTGACCCACGCGTCACCCCACCAGGTTTCCAATCTGGGTATCTCACGCGCCTTCCAGAACATCGAGCTTTTCAGCGGCATGACCGTACTTGACAACCTGATGCTGGCCCGCCACCAGAAGCTCCGCTACAGCTTTTTCCACGCCCTGGTCTATTTCGGCCGGGCCTCCCGGATGGAAGCGGAAAACCGGGGCTATGTCGAAGACGTCATCGATTTCATGGAACTGGAACCCTACCGCAAGAGCACCGTGGGCAGCTTGAGTTACGGTGTCCAGAAGCGGGTCGAGGTGGCCCGGGCGCTGACCATGGGGCCCCAGATCCTGCTGCTGGACGAACCCATGGCGGGCATGAACATCGAAGAAAAGGAAGACATGGTGCGCTTCATCATGGATATCCAGAAGGAGCGTGAGATCACCGTTGTTCTCGTGGAGCACGACCTCGGCGTGGTGATGGATATTTCCGACCAAATCTACGTGCTCGATTTCGGCCAGTTGATCGGCGCCGGCCGCCCCGAGGAGGTGGCGGCGAATGCGAAGGTCATCGAGGCCTATATCGGCGAAGACTAGTCGGATGCGCCATTGGCCCAATATCGGCGTTGCCCGGCGCTTCTCGTCGCTGCGGCGTACCTGGTGTACGCCTCACTCCTCGTCGCTTGGGCGCCTTGATCTTGGACCAATGGCGCATCCGACGGATTGGGGATGTAACTTTGGGAATTTTGCAAACTATCACAGAGAGCAGAGGGATTACACGTGGTGGGTAAGTCTTGGCCCAATATCGGCGTTGCCCGGCGCTTCTCGTCGCTGCGGCGTACCTGGTGTACGCCTCACTCCTCGTCGCTTGGGCGCCGTATCTTGGACCAATGGCGCATCCGACGGATTACCGAAATGGAATTTTGATTTTAACAGAAGAAGATCGATTTAGAGCCTATGGAAAACCGTGACGCGTTGGTGAAATACACCATTCCGCAACTGCTGCGGTGGCGGGTGCAGCAATCCGGGGACAAGGTGGCCCTGCGGGAGAAGGATTTCGGCCGCTGGCACACCTTTACCTGGAAAAGCTACTATGCGCATGTCCGTAAGTGCGGTCTGGGCCTTGCCCAACTCGGCCTTGCCAAGGGCGACCGGATCGCCCTCATCGGGGACAACATCCCCGAGCTTTTATTCGTGGCGGTCGGGGCCCAGGCCATCGGGGGCATTTCCGCGGGCCTCTACCAGTCCAGTCTGCCCCATGAAATCGCGGGGATTCTCAATTACCTCGGTGTCAGTGTCGTCTTCTGCGACGATCAGGAGCAGGTGGACAAATTGATCGAAATCCGGGAGGAAATTCCCCAGGTCAGGAACGTTATCTATGAAGACCCCCGCGGCATGCGGAGCTACCGTTCGGACGACTGGTTCATGCCCATCGAAGCGCTTTACGAGTTGGGGGAAAAGGTCCACACGGAAGATCCCGATCGCTTCGAGAACCTGCTGGATCAGGGCTCGCCGGACGACGTCTGCCACCTCTGCCTGACATCCGGCACCACCGGGCTGCCCAAGGGCGCCGAGATGATGCACCGCAATTACATCAACATGGGGCTGCAGATCACCACGGTGGACCCTCTCGCGGAGACGGACGAATACCTGTCCTTTCTGCCCTTTGCCTGGATCGGCGAACAGATGAATTCCTTCGGGGTGGCCCTGGCCACCGGGATCACGGTCAATTTCCCGGAATCCGTGGAAACCGCCATGGAAGACCTGAAGGAGATCGGGCCCCATTTCGTCTTTGGCGCCCCCCGTATCTACGAGACCATCCGCTCCCAGATTTGGCTCAAGATCGACGAATCCTATCGCCTCAACCGAGCCTTTTATCGCTATTTCATGAAAGTGGGCGAAGCCGCCGCCACCTATCGCATGTCCGGCAAGCCCATGCCGCCGCTGCTGGCCTTCAAAGCCTGGCTCGGCCAGACCCTGGTGTTCCGGCCCCTGATTAACCAGATCGGGTTCCTGAGGCTGCGCCGGGCCTACACGGGAGGGGCCGCCCTGGGACCGGATCTCTTCACTTTTTACCAGGCCATCGGCATCAACCTGAAGCAGATCTACGGGCAGACCGAAATTACGGGTATTGCCTACATGCACTCGGACGGCGACGTGACCCCTGATACGGTGGGGATTCCGCTGCCCAAGACCGAGTGCAAAATTTCCGAGGAGGGTGAAATCCTGTCCCGCTCGCCGTCGGTCTGCCGGGGTTATTACGAGTTGCCGGACAAGACGGAGGAACTGCTGGACGGCGGATGGCTGCACTCCGGTGATGCCGGCTACATCGACGACAAGGGGCATCTGGTGGTCATCGACCGGCTGTCGGATGTCATGCACAACCGCGACGGGGAGATGTTCAGTCCCCAGTTTCTGGAAAACAAACTCAAGTTCAGCCCCTATATCAAGGAGGCCGTCATCTTTGGCGACCGGATGGATTTCGTTTCGGCCCTGATCAACATCGATCCCATCATCGTGGGCAAGTGGGCGGAAGACCGGGGCATTTCCTTCACCACCTTCATGGACCTGTCCCTCAAGCCGGAAGTGGCCGAGCTCATGGGGACGCAGATCGAAGAATTCAACCGCAACGTGGAAAAACCTCATTTCCGCATCCGGCGCTGGGCCATGCTCTACAAACTGCTGGACGTGGACGACGGCGAGTTGACCAAAACCGGTAAAATCCGGCGCAAATTCGTCCGGGAGAAATACACGGAGCTCTATGACGCGCTCTACGACGAGGCGATTCAGGAGAAAGAGGTCGAGGCGCAGTTCCAGTATCAGGATGGCCAAACCACCACGGTGGAAACCCTGCTGCCGTTTTACACAATGGAAGAGGTGTCATGAGTTATTTTTTTCAACTGGTGGTCAGCGGTATGGTGGTCGGGTCGATCTATGCCCTATCGGCCCTGGGTTTTGTACTGATCTATAAATCCAGCCGCGTGCTGAACATCGCCCACGGCCAGATCATCGCCGCCGGGGCCTTTATCGTCTATGCGCTTACTGTCTGGGCGGGGGTCCACATCATTCCGTCCTTTCTGGCCAGTATGGTCATCACGTTCTTTCTGTCCATGAGCGTGGAGCGTGTGTTTTTACGCCGGCTGATCGGCGAACCCATCATTTCGGTCATCATGGTGACCATCGGCCTGATGTCCATCCTGGACGGACTCATCTATCTGACCCCCTTCGGTTCGGTGAACTACTCCTTCCCGGAATTTTTACCCACCACCCCCATCAGTCTGGGGGGCGTGTCCATTTCCTGGACGCAATTGGTGGGTGTTATCATCACCGCCATTCTGATCGGCGCGTTTTCCTGGTTCTTCAAACGTTCCACCATCGGCGTTTCCATGCGCGCCGTCTCCGACGACCAATTGGCCTCCATGAGCGTGGGGATCTCGGTGCCCAAGGTTTTCGGTTTGGCCTGGGCGATGGCCGGTCTGAGCGCGGCGGCGGCCGGCGGCATCATCGGCAACATCACCGGCCTCAATTTCGAGACACTGCGGGCCTTCGGCATCACCGTTTTCCCGGTGGTTATCCTGGGCGGATTGGACTCCATCATCGGCGCCGTGGTGGCCGGGATCATCATGGGGCTGATCCAGCAGTTCGCGGCCGGCTATCTGGACGGCAACTGGGGGCTCAACGGCACGGCCGACGTGCTGCCCTACATCATTCTCCTGGTCATTCTGCTGTTCAAGCCCCACGGACTGTTCGGAACCCACGAAATCGAGCGAGTATAAGCTATGTCGACCAATCGTTGGTTTGCTACAGGGAATTTTTACACCACTTACGAAGAAGAACAGCGCATCTTCAAAACGAATGTGGATCGCCTGTTTTTCGCACTATTTCTGGTGAGCCTCTTCATCTGGCCCTTTTTCATCGAGGCCAGCAACCGGAACATGCTGGTGATCAACAACATCCTGATCGCCGTGGTGGCCGTCTACGGCCTGAACCTGGTCACCGGTTTCGCAGGGCTGATCTCCATCGGACACGCGGCCTTCGTGGGTATTGGGGCCTACACGCTGGCGGGAACGGCTCGCGCCATCGGTGACAACCATGTGCTGATAACCCATGCCTGGCCGCTCATGATACTCATCTCCGGGTTTGTGGGGGCGGTTTTCGGCGCCTTCGTGGGGCTGCCGGCCATGCGCCTCAAGCACCTCTATCTGGCCATCGCGACCTTGTCGTTCCAGATGATTTTTACCTGGACGATCAACTTCATGACGTTTTTCAACCAGGGCCAGATGATTGCGGTGGGAAGGGTCTTCTGGATCACCGGCAAGGTGGGACGCAAGGATCATTATTTTTTCTGGTATTACGTCATTCTTGTCACCGCGGTGATTTGCGGTTTGGCCGTGCGCAACCTGTTGCGCACCCGCTACGGGCGCTGCCTGGTGGCCGTGCGTGACAACGACCGTGCTGCGGACGCCATGGGCATGCACCCCGGCCTGACCAAAGTCTACGCTTTTGCCCTGGCGGGTTTCTTCGCAGGGGTCGCCGGCGCCTTGCACACGTACATGTTTCGCGGGGCCGGCTTCGAGTCCTTCACCCTGCACCACTCGATCATCTACCTGGCCATGGCCATCGTGGGCGGCTTGGGCACTTTGCCCGGAAGCCTCCTGGGGCCGGTGGCCATCAAAACCCTTGAACTGCAAATGGAGCATCTCTCGGAATGGGCCGGCACGTTTTTACCGGCCACCATGAATCTGGCCACCGCCTTGCGGCCCCTCGGATTCGGGCTGGTGATCGTTCTGTTTCTAATGTTCGAACCGCGAGGTATGGCCAACTGGTGGCGCATTTGCCGTTCCTATTTCAAACTCTGGCCCTTTCGCTACTGAGAAGGTCCGGGACACCTGGCGGCGTGCCTCGGGGCGACGCCGCCGCGGAAGATCAACCCAACACACAAAGGGGGGCGTACCATGAAAAGAAGACATCATCGTCTATGGATTGCCGCAATGGCCGTTGGATTGGCATTGGCATTCATGGCTCCGGTCCAGGCCGCCGAGTCCTACCAGCTCGGTTTGTCGCTGGCCATCACCGGGCCCACTTCGGATGCGGGCAACCCTTACTCCAAGGGCGTGGAAGACTACATGCGCCTGGTCAACGAAACCGGCATTCTGGGGGATGCCAAGGTCGATTGCCCGATCCGCGACGATATGTACGAAACGGCTGTGACCAAGCGCAACTTCGAGGATTTTCTCGATCAGGGGATGGTGCTCTTTCTCAGCTATGCCACCGGCGCCAACCTGGCCCTGGCCAACGACTTCACCGAGGTTGAGATCCCGGTTATCCCGGCCTCCTTCCACAAGGGGATTGCGGATGCATCGAATTACATCTTTCTGCCCATCGCCTCTTATTCACACCAGTATGTGGGGCTGGGCGAATTTGTAGCCAAGAACCACAAGGGCGGTGGTGTGCCCAAGGTGGCCGCTTTTATCCATCCTTCGGCTTTCGGAAGAGCGCCTTTGGAGGATTTCAAGACGGCCGTAGCCGCCGGACTGAAGCTGGAGATTGTCGAGGTGGTCGAACACGGCAAGGACCTGGACAACAGCGCCCTGCTGAAGAGGCTCGCCAGTAAAGGGGTCCAGTACGTGCTGTGCCAGACCATTCAGTCCCCGGTGGTGACGCTGATCAATGACAGCCAGCGGCTCGGGATGACGGCCAAGAGCTTCGGCGAGGAGGGCAAGTTAACCTTTTTAGGTGCCCACTACACCGGGGGCAACGATCTGATCGCCCTGGCGGGTTCGGCTGCCGAGGGGTTTTACTGGACCACGTCCTATCGGCTGACGTCGGAAAAGGGGCCCTGGACGGACTGGCAGCTGGAGTTGGCCAAGAAATATGGGCGCGACGACAAGACGGCCAATTCCCACAACTACACCAACGGCATCATGGCGGCTCAGGTGGCCGTGGAAACAATCCGGCGCACCCGTGAAGCGGGGAAGGAAATTAACTCCGCCTCGCTATTCGAAACCCTCAACCAGATGAATGGGGACAAGTCCTATGAACCCCTGACGACTGTCGGGCCGGTGAACTACTCGGACACCGACCGCATGGGCGTCGACACCCTGCAGCTCTACGTGGTCAAAAATGGGGTTTTCCGGGCGGAGGGCGAGCCCTTCAAGCCTGAATTCCTGAAATAAAGCTTGCGCTGCCGACTGATCGGGTTCCATTAAATTCCCACACTGCCCGCAGTAAACGGTCGGCAGTGAACGCTGTCAGGTAAACACCATAGCGGGGCGCCGGACAGGGGCCCCGCTCAAAACCGGATCCGAACGAAACAGCGAATCGACGCCATGGAACATAATGTCCCGGACAGACCGCTTCTGGAAGTCAACAACATCGAAGTGGTATACAACGACATCATTCAGGTGCTGCGGGGGGTGAGCCTCAACGTGCCCCAAGGCAGCATCGTGGCACTTCTGGGCACCAACGGGGCGGGCAAGACCACGACCCTGCGGGCCATCAGCGGGTTGCTGAAGCCGGAAAACGGGTTTATCCGGGACGGTTACATCAAATTCAACGATGTGGACATCACCAATCGTCTGGGGACCCATATCGTGCGCCAGGGGGCGGTGATGGTGCCCGAGGGGCGGCGGGTGTTCAAACACCTGACCGTGGACGAGAATATCCGCGTGGGGTCCATCACCCGAACGGACGGCAGCCGCAATATCCGTACGGATCACACCCAGATGTACAAACACTTCCCCCGCCTTTCGGAAATCACGAACCGGATGGCCGGCTACTGCTCGGGCGGGGAGCAGCAGATGATCGCCATTGCCCGGGCCCTTATGGCGGCGCCCAAAATGCTCATGCTGGATGAACCCTCCCTTGGCCTGGCGCCACTGCTCGTCAAGGAGATCTTCCGCAATATCGAAGTCATCAACCAGGAGTTGAATACGACGATCCTGGTGGTGGAACAGAATGCCAAGATCGCTTTGCAGATCTCCGACTACGCCTATATCATGGAGTCGGGCAAGATCGTGATGGAGGGGCCGTCGAAAGAACTCCAGGACAATCCCGATGTAAAAGAATTCTATATGGGGATCACCCAGGGCGGTGGCCGGAAGTCGTTTAAGGAGGTGAAATCCTACAAGCGCCGCAAGCGCTGGATGTAGTTTTGCTCATCGTGCGGCGCCTTTTGGTCCCTGGCGGCGTTCTCGCTTATTTGTCGTCCTCGACGTAGCGATTGCTACGCCTGCGGCGTCAAATAAGCTGCGGCCTTGCCAGAAACCAAAACTCACCACACGATGAGCAAAACGAATCTAAGAATCTATCAATCAGAGACCTTACCCTGAAATCAAAATCGACCGTCACCGACGCCCCCCAATTGGCCTCTTTCCTTTAATATCCTGACATGAAAGAAGGCTGTTGAAAGGGCGGTTGTTGGGTCGCCGTTTTGATGATAACCGACGCTAAACAGGAAAAATCATCGTGCAGAAAAAATACCTGGTGGCATACAACGGATCAAAAGCGGCCAAGGCCGCTCTGGCACTGGCCAAGCATCAGGCCCTGATACGGGGGTCGCATATCGACGTGGCGACCTCCATGGAGGGCGGGCCGAAGGAGAAACCCGAGGCCATCAGCGAGGCCAACTTCGCCCTGGAAGAGGCCGGCAATGAACTCAAGGCCGCCAATGTTTCCTACAAGATCCACCAGCTCGTGCGCGGATTGTCCCCGGGCGAAGATATCGTCAAGTTTGCCGCGGACAATGATGTCGACTTTATCTTCGTGGGCATCGAGAAGAAGTCGCGCACCCAGAAAATTATCCTCGGCTCCACCGCCCAGTATATCATCCTCAAGGCCGGCTGCCCGGTCGTGACGGTCAAGCCCTGACCTCCTGTCCTTCGTTTTCTTTCCCCGTTAAAGAAAAGATGGGGTCGTAAAAAGTCGAATTCTCCGCATAGACGTCATTCCGGCGAAAGCCGGAATCTTTTGATATCAGATAGTTAGAGATTCCGGATCAAGTCCGGAATGACAGATGAAAGACTTTTTACGGGTTCATCAAGAAAACGAAGCAAAAGAATCCACTATCGCTTAGAAGCCATCTCAAAATTAGGGTTTTCGTTCGAGATACGGCGTGACCGAGAATTCCCGTAAAGCGGGACTTCCCATCTGATCAAGCCCTCAACGGTGGGTGCAGCCCGCATAGGCGCCCCGAAGGAAGTGCCCTTGGGGTACATACTGCAGTATGTCGAGGACTTGAGACGAGGGCACAACGCCGATATCGGGCGAAAAAACTATTTTGAGATAGCTTATAGTCATTGGCGCCGTCGCAGAAAGGGGCGGGTATCCAGCAGACCCTCCAGTTTTTGGCGGACCTGCAGGGCTCTATTTTCATCCCCATAGGGACCCACCATCACCCGGTGCCAGATGGACTTTTGGTGCAGCTCGGTGCGCACGGTGGCCGGGTAGCCCATGGATTTGAGGACATGGCGCTGATCCAACGCGAGTTGGTGATCCAGATAGGCGCCTACCTGCAGTTCGTATTGGTACGTCGATGCCAGGGCTTCGGGGGCGTCCGGTGCGGGAATCCTGCCGGCCAGGGTGCGGGTCAGGTCGTCAACCGCCCGGATGATCTGGCTGTCCCGCAGATTCCAGCCTGTCCGGGCCCCGCTCAGGGGTATCCCCAGGGGCGTCAGCGGCACGCTGCCGTCATGGAGGCGGGCCACGTAGTTGTCCGACCAGATCGCGCGGCCGTCATGGGTAGCGTAGATGACGATGTCGGCCCCCACGCTCAACTGGGAGTAAATGCCCATGAATAGGCGTTCGAATTCGGTAATCCGACCGGCAACGATCGCGTCGCAGCCCAGGCGATTGCCAAGATCCCGCAGGTTTTCAGGCGTCAACCGGTCGAACGGGCTGTCGTGCGCACCGGTCAGGGCCTGATCGACGATACTTAATTCCACGTCCCTGAAATGGCGGGGACTCAGATGCCCGTATAAACGCTCCCGCACCAGCCGGTCGAGTCCCGGTGTGGCGGTCTGATCCCGGAAGGGAAGAATGGCAATAGTCCGTGGGGCGATCTCGGACTTGGGGGCGGCCATTTCCTGGTAAACCACCTGCTGGCGGGACATGCATCCCCCGATGACCAGGAGCAGTCCCAGGACGATCGCCATGCGGATCGTTTTACGGGATGGCCGGGGCCAGGCACTATTTTGGGGACGGTCAGCCATTGAAACCGTTTCGCACAGTTTGCACCGATGGGCCGATGATCCGGCCGTCGGATAACAACGGTGAATGCTTTCGCATCCGAAGTGGTCGACCTTTATTTTAACCGTCAGGAAGAAAAAGTCAAAATGAACCTACCGGTCTTGCGGATTGACTATTGACAGGCGATATCCTATACTTCCCGTTAATTGCGGTTCCGATTTTAGGCCATGTTTTCAGGGCGTTCGCCTGGGCTCGGAACGGTTTCACCCCACCTGCCGGAGAGGAATTAGCGCCATGATCAGGACAGAGATCTCCCTTTTTCTCCAGAACGCACCGGGCGAGCTGGGCAAGCTTTCAGCTCTTTTTTCCGAGGCCGGCATCAATATCGATGCCATTACCATTCAGGATGCTTCCAGTTATGTCCAGGAGCTTTTCAAGGCCCGGGGAAAATCCCTCAAACGGATTGCTTCGGCGGCAAGCTACAATTCCATGCGCAAGGACTCCGCCGAGTATGCGCTCATCCGTCTGCTGCCGGCCGATGGCAAGACCAACGCCGCCATCGACCTGCTGACCCGCAATGATTACCTTTTCGACATGCTGCCGGTCATCGCGCTGGAACTGGACAACCGGCCGGGGGCCTTGGCGGAAGTGACCGCCAAATTCGGCGAGGCGGGTGTCAATATCAACTATGTCTATGGATCGGTGTCGTCTCCGGAGGAAAAATGCCTGTTTGTTTTCAGCCCGGAGGACATTGACCTGGCCGCCAAAATATTTGCCTGACGGCGCGATGCCTGACCGGCATCCTGCGGCCCGGGCCGGTGGCGGCTGCGATGACCCTACCGGCCCGCCCCGCGTACGTTGCCTTCCCCTTTGCGAGGGCAATCCGGGCCACGAGCACGCCCGCTCCACCCCCAAGGGCCTGCCACGATTCTCCTTTGTCTAATTACGCTGAATTTCAATGAATTGGCGCGCCCATTTTTCCTGTCAAAATCGGTAAACTTTTGCTGCGATTGGCCGATAAGGTAACGCAGGAGGGTGTCCTGCATATGTACCAGCAAAGCGATTGTATTGAAAATAATAGGGATCCCGTCGATGGGGAACTGGCCAGTTGCGGACCGGAAGCGCCGCTTAAGGATGACGCGCCGCGCAAACAGGTCCTGATCGTCGATGACGAGCGTCCGATCCGGATGCTGTTGCAAAAGATCCTGGAGGCCAACGGGTATATCTGCCGCACCGCTGAAAATGCGGCCGAAGCCCGTGATTTGATGGCGGAAAAGGTCAGCGACCTGATCCTGTGCGACATCAATATGCCCGGCGAGTCCGGACTGGACTTTATCCGTTACGTGCTCAAGGCCCATCCGGAGACCGCTGCCATCATGGTGTCGGCCATCGGCGATCCCCTCTTAGCCGAATCCATGCTCCAGTTGGGCGTTTACGACTACATCATCAAGCCCATGGACCGCAACGGGATTCTCATCAGCGTGGCCAATGCGTTTCGCCGTCGCGATCTTGAAATCGCCAACCGCTCTTATCGCCGCAACCTGGAAAAGATGGTGGACGAGCGCACCGATTCCCTCAAGCGCAGTATGACCCAGCTGGAAAAGGCCATGAACGGGATTGTCCGGGCCATCGCTCACACGGTGGAAACCCGTGATCCCTATACGGCCGGTCACCAGCGCCGGGTGGCCGATCTGGCCGCGGCCATTGCCGGGGAGGTCGGGTTTGACCGGGACAAGGTCGAGGCGGTTCGTATGGCCGCCATTATCCACGACTTGGGGAAAATCAGCGTGCCGGCCGAAATCCTCAGCAAGCCCAGCCGTCTGACCGTCAACGAGTTCAACCTGATCAAGGAACATCCCCAGGTCGGGTACGATATTTTAAAGGATATCGATTTTCCCTGGGAGATCGCCACCATGGTCTATCAGCACCATGAAAAACTCGATGGCAGCGGATATCCTTTGGGCTTGTCCGGTGATGCTATCCTGCCTGAATCGCGCGTCCTGACCGTGGCTGACATTGTCGAAGCCATGGCTTCCCATCGCCCGTACCGGCCCGGTTTGGGCATCGACATCGCCCTTGGTGAAATCGAAAAGAACAAGGGCAGGCTATACGATCCGGAAGTGGCCCGGGCCTGCCAGGCCCTGTTCAACGAGAAGCGGTTTACATTTGATAAATAATAGACGGCCGCAATTCCTCCGGCTGACCATTGGGCGCCAATCGGAGATCCCCCAACAATCCGTCAGGGGGCCCTTTTGTCTTTGAGCAGGTGGTTGCTTATGACCACGCGCTGGATTTCCGACGTGCCTTCGTAGATGGTGAAGACCCGCGCATCGCGATAGTAGCGTTCCACTTCGTAGTCCTTGGTAAACCCGTACCCGCCGTGAATCTGGATGGCTTTGGCCGTTATCCGGTTCACCATTTCCGACGCAAACAGCTTGGCCATGGACGCCTGGCGGCTGTATTTCGTGCCCTGGTCCTTCATGGCCGCCGCCGACATGGTCAACTGACGGGCGGCTTCCAACTCCGTGGCCATATCCGCGATCATCCAGCGCAACCCCTGGAATTTGGAAATTTTCTGGCCGAACTGGGAGCGTTGCTTGGCGTATTTGATGGAGGCATCCAGGGCCGCCTGGGCGACTCCGATGGATTGGGCGGCGATACCGATGCGGCCGCCGTCCAGGGCGGTCATGGCCAGCTTGAAGCCTTCGCCCTCATGGCCCAGGCGATGGTGGGTCGGCACCCGGCAGTTGTCAAAATTGAGATCGGTGGTGTCGGAGGCCCGTAGTCCCATTTTGTCTTCGGCATGGCCGACCTTGAAGCCCGGTGTGCCCTTTTCGACAATGAAAGCGCTGATGCCTTTGTGGCGTTGGGATTCATCGGTCTTGGCCGTAACGATCACCAGATGGGAATTCTTGCCGGTGGTGGTGAAGCGCTTGGTCCCGTTGATAACGTATTCGTCACCGTCCCGGACGGCCGTCGTGATCTGGCTGACCGGGTCGGAGCCGGCTTCCGGTTCCGTCAGTCCGAAAGCACCCAGCATCTCACCGGAGGCCAGTTTGGGAAGGTATTGGCTTTTCTGTTCCTCGGAGCCATAGCGCAGAATGCTTTCACAGACGATGGAATTATGGACGGACATGACCACGGCCGTGGCGGCACAGGAATAGGCGATCTCGGAAAGCGCCAGGACGTAGCTGATGGTGTCCGCGCCCTCGCCGCCGTACTCCGGGGGAACCATCATCCCCAGCAGTCCCAGTTCGGCCATCTTTTTGAGGTTGTCGGCCGGGAACTCCTTGGTGCGGTCGCGTTCCGCCGCCGTGGGGGCAATCACTTTGCGGGAAAATTCCCGAACCATGGACTGGATCATCAGCTGTTCATCGGTAAAACGGAATAGCATGCTCTCCTCCCGTTGCGCCAACGCTGTCAAAACGTGAATGTATAGCGATCCCTGCTTTTTGATTGGATGACATCAAAATTCGATCACGTTGCCGAATCCCCAGGACCGCTTTCCTTCGGGGTCAGGGGCCGTAGACCACCACCAGCATCTCCACCCGCTGGTCGCTGATGTTGCGCATGCGGTGCCGGATGCCGGAGTTGAAGTGCAGCGAGTCCCCCTCGTCCAGGACGTTGATGTGGTCCCCCACGGCAATCTCGATGGAGCCTTGCAGGACGTAGACAAACTCTTCGCCCTCGTGCTGGTAGCCCACCCCCTCGTGATCCTGCATGGGTTCGATGGAAACTTTAAAGGCCTTGAGGTGTTTGTTTTCCGCCCCCGGCGTCAGGGTCGTGTAGGCGTAGTTGTCGGTGCGCTTGGTGTAGGCCTTGACCCGATCCTGAACGGCGGAAGCTTGTTCCCGCAGAAAAAACGTGGAGTCGATTTCCAGGGCGCGGGCGATTTGGAGCAGCGCGCCCACCGGGGGAATTTTTTTGCCGGCCTCGATGCTTTTCAGGTAATCGATGGAAAAACCGGTTTCGTTGGCCATGGCTTCCAGGGGCATTTTCTTTTTGGTACGCGCCTGCTTGATTTTCTTCCCCACCAAGCCTATTTCATCTTTTTTCTTTTTGGTCATGCCGCCTCCTTCCAAGCGCCCGCTTTCTTGTCCGATCCGGGCTAGTGCTGATCATACCGGTAAAAGCCGCGACCGCTTTTGCGTCCCAGCCATCCGGCCTCGACATATTTGCGCAGCAACGGGCAGGGCCGGTATTTGGAATCGTTGAAGCCGTCGTAGAGGGTTTGCATGATGGCCAGACAGGTATCCAGCCCGATGAGATCCGCCAGGGCCAACGGTCCCATGGGGTGGTTCATGCCGAGTTTCATGACGGTATCGATGGCTTCGGCCTCCCCCACGCCGTGATAAAGGCAGAAGACAGCCTCGTTGATCATGGGCATGAGGATCCGGTTGGCGATGAATCCCGGGAAGTCGTTGGCCTCTGCGGGGGTTTTACCGAACGCGTCGGACAGCGACCAGGTGAGTTTGAAGGTTTCGTCCGAAGTGGCCAGCCCCCGGATAACCTCGACAAGCTTCATGACCGGCACGGGGTTCATGAAATGCATGCCGATCACCTTGTCCGGTCGCCCGGTTTGAGCGGCAATCCGTCCGATGGGAATGGACGAGGTGTTCGTTGCGAGAATGGCTCCGGCCGGACAGACCTGGTCGAGATCCCGGAATATCCCGAATTTGAGATCTTCACGCTCGGTGGCAGCTTCCACCACAAAGTCCGCTTGGGCCATATCCTTGAGATCCGTGCTGGTCCGTATGCGGCCCAGAATGACGCCTTTTTCTTCCGCCGTCATACGGCCTTTGGCAACACCGCGTTCGAGATTGGCGGCGATGGTCCGCATCCCTTTTTCAACGAACTCGTCCTTGATGTCGTTCATGATTACGTCCAGGCCGCTGGCCGCAGCGACCTGGGCGATACCGTTGCCCATCTGACCGGCGCCTACGACGCCGAAGACCTTTACATCCATGGTTTCCTCCAAATTCATAAAGTCGCAAGGGTTCGAGGATTCAAGGGGTCAAGGGGCCAAGGGGGAGGGCCTTGAACCCTCGGACCCTTGAATCCTTGAACCCTTCTGTTTACCGTCTTGTCACCACCAGGGCCACGGCTTCCCCGCCGCCCAGGCAGAGGGAGGCCAGGCCGGTTTGCTTCTCCTGGCGGATCATTTCATAGAGCAGGGTTACCAGAACGCGGCAGCCGCTGGCCCCAATGGGATGCCCCAGGGCGACCGCTCCGCCGTTGGGGTTGACCCGGGCCGGATCGAGCTGCAGCTCTTTGAGTACCGCCAGCGTGGATCCGCTGAAGGCTTCGTTGATTTCGAAAAGATCCACATCGTCGGCGGTGATGCCTTGTTTGGCCAGGCATTTGGGTATCGCCCAGATGGGGGCCACCAGGACATATTTCATTTCAATGCCGTAGGAGGCCTGGGCGCCAACGGTCGCCAGGACACGGCACCCCAGGGCTTCGGCCTTTTCACGGGCCATCACCACCACGGCGGCCGCCCCGTCACTGATGATGGAAGCATTGCCGGCCGTTGCCGTGCCGGTTTTCTGGAAAGCCGGCCGCATGCCCGCCAGGATGTCGTAGGACGTTTCCCGGGCGCATTCGTCCTGGTCGAAAATGAGCGGGTCGCCCTTGCGCCGGGGAACCTCCACCGGCATGATTTCGTCCTTGAAGCGACCGGCGGCGATCGCGGCACGGGCACGCTGGTAGGATTCAGCCGCGTAGCGGTCCTGTTCTTCCCGGGAGACGCCGTACTTCTCGGCACACAGGTCATTGGAAATCCCCATGTGGAAATCGTTGACATGGTCCCACAGTCCGTCATTGATCATGTGGTCTTTGAGAACCCCGTTGCCCATTCGATAGCCGGTGCGGGCCTTTTCCAGGTAGTGGGGCGCCATGCTCATGTTTTCCATGCCCCCGGCCACCACCACGTCGGCGTCGCCCACCTGAATGGCCTGGGCCGCCAGCATGATCGACTTGAGCCCCGAGCCGCAGACTTTGTTGACCGTGATGCATTCCACCGCGTCGGGCAGTCCGGCCTTGACGGCGGCCTGCTTGGCCGGATTCTGTCCATAACCCAGGGGCAGCACCTGGCCCATGATGGCTTCGTCCACGTCCTCTTTGGCGATGCCGGCCCGGCGGACGGCTTCCTCCATGACCAGGGCGCCCAACGCGGTGGCCCCGATGGTGCTCAAGCTGCCGCCGAAACTGCCCAGCGGGGTTCGGACGGCGCTGACAATGACAACTTCGCGCATTTTTCCTCCTTGGGGCGGATGCGTAAAACGTGCGATAGCTGCGTTACGCGAATTTTTCGTCGCTGCGGTGTACCGATGTACGCCTCATTCCTCAAAATCCGCAAGCCTTGCTCTCACACGTTTTACGCACCCGCCCGGGTTGATTTCAAAACAATTGGTGACGTCGAACTCGATTTTCTCTGTCGGCTAAATACTCAGGTTTTGAATGCCTTTCAAATGTTATTTATTGCCGTGTGGTTGGTCAGGGTGGGTCGATTGCGGTTCCCGGCAAGACCGCAGCCAAATGGCCCCCGCAGGCGCAGCAGCGCTGCGTCGAGGACCCCATCTTTTTTTGAGTCCAAATATGTCGACAGGACTATTTTTACAAAGGGGTCGATTCAAAAATGAGGATTTTGGTCTCTGATCAAGGCCGCACAAGGGTTTGCGGTGAGGCGTACATTGTACGCCTCAGCCGCTAAACCCGCGGAGAACGCCGATCAGGGGCCAAAAGACCATTTTTGAACGACTCCCTACATGTTGCGGCGGTACTTCCCACCCACATCATAAAGCGCCCCGGTGATCTGGCCCAGGGAGCAGGTTTTCACGGCCTCCATGAGTTCGGCAAAGATGTTGCCGCCCGACAGGGCGGCCTGCTGGAGCCGTTCCAGGGCGGCCGGTGATTCGGACCGGTGCCGGTTCTGGAAATCGGCCAGGCGTTCGAGCTGGGAGGCCTTTTCTTCTTCGGTGGCGCGGGCCAGCTCGACACTTTCCGACAACTCGTCCTCATGGGCGTCCGGGTCCCGGAAGGTGTTGACGCCGATGATGGGCATGGCCCCGGTGTGTTTCAGCGTTTCATAATAGATGGATTCCTCCTGGATCTGGCCGCGCTGGTAGCCCGTTTCCATGGCGCCCAGGACACCGCCCCGTTCGGTGATGCGGTCAAACTCCATCAGGACCGCTTCTTCCACCAGGTCGGTGAGTTCATCCACGATAAAACTGCCCTGCAAGGGGTTTTCATTTTTGGCCAGCCCCCACTCCCGGTTGATGATCATCTGGATGGCCAGGGCCCGGCGCACCGATTCCTTGGACGGGGTCGTGATGGCCTCATCGAAGGCGTTGGTGTGCAGGCTGTTACAGTTGTCGTAGATGGCGCACAGGGCCTGCAGGGTGGTACGGATATCGTTGAACTGGATATCCTGGCTGTGCAGGGAACGGCCCGAGGTCTGGATGTGGTACTTGAGCATCTGGGAGCGGGTGGACGCCCCGTATTTCTCCCGCATGGCCACGGACCAGATGCGGCGGGCCACCCGGCCGATCACCGTGAATTCCGGATCCATTCCGTTGGAGAAAAAGAAGGAGAGGTTGGGTCCGAAATGATCCAACGGCATCCCGCGGGAGAGATAGTATTCGAGATAGGTGAACCCGTTGGCCAGGGTAAAGGCCAGCTGCGATATGGGATTGGCCCCGGCTTCGGCAATGTGGTAGCCGGAAATGGACACCGAGTAGAAATTGCGGACATTGTTTTCGATGAAATATTGCTGGATGTCCCCCATCATCTTGAGCGCGAAGTCGATGGAGAAAATGCAGGTGTTCTGACCCTGGTCCTCCTTGAGGATGTCGGCCTGGACCGTGCCGCGCACATTGGTCAGCACGTCGGCCCGGATCTGGTTGTAGGCCTCCTCGGAGGGGGCTTTTCCGTTTTCCTCGCGGTAGCGGTCCACCTGCTGGTCGATGGCGGTGTTGAGGAACATGGCCAGGACAATGGGCGCGGGGCCGTTGATGGTCATGGAAACCGATGTCGTGGGGGCGCAGAGCTCAAATCCGCCGTAAAGCACCTTGACGTCTTCCAGGGTGCAGACGCTCACCCCGGAAGTGCCCACCTTGCCGTAGATATCCGGCCGGGGGTCGGGGTCATAGCCATAGAGGGTGACAGAGTCGAAGGCTGTGGACAGGCGTTTGGCCTCGCTCTCGGCCGAGAGGAGTTTGAATCGGCTGTTGGTTCGCTGGGGGTCGCCCTCCCCGGCGAACATGCGGGTGGGGTCTTCCCCCACGCGTTTCATGGGGAAAACCCCGGCCGTATAAGGGAAATAGCCGGGGAGGTTTTCCCGCCGCAGCCAGCGGTAGATTTCCCCGGGATCTTTGAAGTGCGGCAGGGCGATTTTGGGAATCTTCTTGCGGGAAAGGGATTCCGTAAACAGTGGTACCCGGATTTCACGGCCCCGTACCTGGTAGACAAACTCTTCCTGCTGATAGGCTTTTTTGATGTCGGCCCAACCCGCTACCAGCTCCGTTGTTTCCGGATCCAGGGCTTGGCGGGCCTTGGCGGCTTCGTCGCTCAAGCGGGTCAGCAGGGCTTCTTCCGAGGCATCGTCCGACAGCAGCCGGGCGGTTTCCTCAAGATGCCAGACGCGGCGCAGGGTTTCGGCCTGTTTGTCGGTCCGGGCGTGGTATTTGCGGACGGTATCGGCGATTTCCGCCAGGTAGCGGGTCCGTTCGGGGGGAATGATGATGGTCTTGGACGAGGAGACTTTCGTGTCCGGCCGGGGCAGCTGCGAGGTAAAGGCCACGCCGGTTTTTTCCTCAATGGTCTCCAGCAGGCCATGGTAGAGGGCCGTTACACCGTCGTCGTTGAACTTGGACGCGATGGTGCCGTAAACCGGCATGTCGTCCGGGGTTTTCTCAAATGCGTTGCGGTTGCGCTGGACCTGCTTGCGGACGTCGCGCACGGCGTCTTCCCCGCCGCGTTTTTCAAATTTGTTGACCACCGTAATGTCGGCGAAATCGAGCATGTCGATTTTTTCAAGCTGGGAAGCGGCTCCGAATTCGGCGGTCATGACATAGATGGAAATATCCACCAGGTCGACGATGAGCGAATCCCCCTGGCCGATGCCGGCGGTTTCGACGATGACCAGTTCGAATCCCGCGCTTTTGGCCACCTGGATGATGTCCGGCAAGGCTTCGGGAATTTCCGTGTGGGACCGGCGGGTAGCCAAAGAGCGCATATAGACGCGTGGGCTGCCGATGGCGTTCATGCGGATGCGGTCGCCCAGCAGGGCACCGCCGGTCTTGCGGCGGGAAGGATCGGCACTGATGATGGCCACCCGGATGTCCTTGAGGTCCAGGAGCATGCGCTGGATCAGTTCGTCGGTCAGGGACGATTTGCCGGAGCCCCCCGTGCCGGTAATGCCGATCACCGGGATACGCCGGTCGGCCATGCGGGCCTTCAGTTCGGCCCGCAGATTGGCCAGGTGGCCGTTTTCCATGGCTTTGGCCTGCTCCACGGTGGTGATCAGGTTGGCCACCATGAGTTTGTTGTCCGGGGTCAGCCGGTCGAGATCGGGGGTTTCACCGGTGGCGCGCGGAAAATCCATGGTCTGCACCATGTGGTTGATGATGCCCTGCAGACCGAGATGGGCCCCGTCTTCGGGGGAGTAGATCTTGGCCACCCCATAGGTTTCCAGTTCCCTGATTTCTTCCGGAACGATGACGCCCCCGCCGCCGCCGAAAACTTTGACGTGGTCCGCATGGGCCTTTTTCAGGAGGTCGATCATGTACTTGAAATATTCCATGTGGCCGCCCTGATAGCTGGAGACCGCAATGCCCTGGGCGTCTTCTTCCACGGCCGCATCCACAATTTCCTGCACCGAGCGGTTGTGGCCGAGGTGAATGACCTCCACACCGGTACTCTGCAGGATGCGCCGGAAGATATTGATGGAGGCGTCGTGGCCGTCAAAGAGCGAGGTGGCGGTAACGACGCGGACACTGTTTAAGGGTTGGTAGATCTCGGTAGTACCTGTCATAACCCCTCCTTACACCCCAATCGGATCGTCGTGGTTATCCTGTAAGGCCTTGCTCTTTCCGGCTGGCGGCATGGCGCAACGCGGGCTGCGGTTGTCAGTCGGAGATGAGACGTGGCCCGTTGTTTCTTCGATCAGCAGTTGTTTGGCCAGGTCAAAGGCCAGGGCATCGATGCGGCTCATCCATTTTCCGATCGCTTCCCGCAACGCATGGAGGATGCGCTGCAGCGGTGGAATCAGGAAGAAGACGGTGCGTGCCATGATAAAGCTGCCGTTGGCCATGGGCTTTTCCCTATGACGGCCGGCGGCGCGGCGGGATGCCCCTGCCGGCCGCCG
>JGI12573J12842_1000164_pt1 | contig 46477 bp, 37 predicted proteins | sample TtanPargueraPR_7_FD_12842 | JGI IMG/M metagenome (IMG submission 12842)
ATCACCCGCAACACGCGCACGATTCGGCTGATGTTGAGCAGCCAGTACCCGGAGCAGGACCTCTTCCTGAAGCTGGCCAGCAAGCTGGTGCCGGGATAGCGTCGCGGCGTGCTGTCCCCGGCACAGAAAAGACATGGGGGTGGGGGGAGGTGCGCCCTGAGCACAGGAACTTGATCAAAAAGCAGCCAAACTCCACCCCAGATCCCTTTTATCCCCACCGAGCCTGGCATCTGGGGACTTCTGACTGACCCGTTGCAACATCCGGGCTAGGCTCATCAGCCAGGTGTGCGGGTGAGGCTTAGGTATCACAATGGGCTCCTTCCGGGGCATGGGAGATGGTAACCATGTCTGGTACAGCGCCCACTATGCAAAGTTCCATACGCTTAGCCTTGGCTCGGTCTTCATTAGAATTCGGGCTTGAAGCTTGAGTTGCTATAGGTTTTATACTGCCGGGTCTCCAGGTGACACCACAAGGATGACGCATGGGACATCATCACGATCATCCCCACCTTGACCCCACCTCTGGTGACCGTCGGGTGAGCATCGCCATCTGGGCCAACGGGATATTGACCGTTGCTCAGATAGTGGGGGGTATCCTGGCGGGAAGCCTCGCGCTGATCGCGGATGCGCTGCATAATTTTTCCGACATGGCTGCCCTTGTCATTGCCTTTGCTGCCCGCAAGATCGCGAGGCGACCACCTGACTCTCAGATGACGTTTGGCTATGGACGAATCGAGATTGTCGCAGCGCTGATCAACTACACTACTCTCATTCTTGTTGGGTTTTATCTAATTTATGAAGGCGTGATGCGCATGATCGACCCGCCAGAGATTCAAGGCTGGATAGTCGTCATCATCGGGATTGTCGCTCTTCTTGTCGATGCGCTAACGGCCTTGCTCACCTGGTCGATGCAAAAACATAGTGTCAACATTCGGGCTCTCTTCCTGCACAACCTGTCTGATGCGTTTGCGTCCATCGCTGTGATCATTGGGGGCTCGCTGATTCTGCTATACGATATGCGCTGGGTAGACCCCGCGATCACGATCGGTATTGCACTCTATATTCTCTATCTTGCCTTTACGGAAATAGGTACCCCTATCCGGACACTGATGCTGGGCTCGCCTCCCGATGTCGATGGTCAATCAGTCATTGATCTCCTGCGCAGCGTCGAAGGGGTTGAGGATGTGCATCATGTTCACCTATGGCAAATGCAGGAGAATACCGCCGCACTTGATTGCCACGTGGTGACGACGGAAGCAGGCTGGCAGCAGCTCGAGGCGATCAAGGCGGATATCAAGGCGCAACTGAAAGCGCGCTTTGACATTGGCCACTCCAGCTTGGAATTCGAGCATATTGATCATGCGCATCAGGGAGCCAATCTTTATGGGCATGGATAACACGCCACTATTCGCCGACTTAGGCACCCAACAGCGGTTGAGATCCACTCAGCAGTCCTCTGGTCTTGCTTTCCGTTTAACCACTTGAATTGGAGAAGTCAATGTACAAAAAAGCGACGTTTATCCTGGTTGGCGCGTTGATGCTGACCGCCCTCATCGTGATCGTAGCGAGACCCTCGTTGTTGGGCATGGGCGCCGAGGCGGCCAGCCAGGATGGCGCTCAGGCCGAAAACTCTCTGGTGCGCTCACACTCGCCTGTTCTGGGGCCGGAAGAAGCGCCGGTGACCATCGTGGAGTTCTTCGACCCGGCCTGTGAGGCCTGCCGTGCCTTCTATCCGCTGACCAAGCGCATCCAGGAAGAGTATCCCGACCAGGTGCGGTTGGTGGTGCGCTACACGCCCTTCCACGGAGACCTGTCCGATACCGCCATTCGCGTGCTGGAAGTCGCCAGGCGCCAGGACGTCTTCCAGCCGGTGCTGGAGGCGTTGCTGGCCCGGCAGAGCCAGTGGGCGGCTCATGGCAGCTTCGATGAGGCCGCTATTCTGGATATCGCCAGCGAGGCCGGTCTGGACAGGGCTGCAGCAGAGGAACAACTTGACTCCCCCGAGGTACAAGCGGTCATTGACCAGGACAAGGAAGACGTCAAGGCCAACCAGATCCGCCAGACGCCGACCTTTTTCGTCAATGGTGAGCTGTTGGACCCCTTCGGCATGCAGGAACTGGTCGACGCCGTCAATCGTGAGGTGACCGAGGTCGCTGGCGAGGACGATGCGTCATGACACGGCGCTGGTTGCTGCTAGGATTGGTGGGTCTGGGCCCTCTGCTGGCCGAGGCCCATTGGCAAGAGAACACCTTGCTATCCCCGAGCGAACCGGCATCGACCAGGGCACAGGCTCTCACACAGAGGGGCTCAGCGCCCTTGGCCGTTCAGCCACCCGAGAGCGTCGCCCAGGAGCTAACCGTGGCGCCTGGGGATACCCTGAACGCACTGCTGCAGCAGCTTGGCGTGAATGCCGAGACGCGCACCCAAGCGTCGACATCGCTGGCGGAGAGGTTCGACCCAAGACGCTTGCGGCCTGGAGACCGTCTCACTGTCACCTCTCTGACGACCGGACAGCCGGTGTCGGTGGCCATCGAGCGTGACTCGGGTATTCAATACGTCGTTACACTGGGGGAGCGGCCGTCGACGCGGATTGTCCCGCCTCGTCTCGACACCCTGACTCTGGGCCGTGAAGTGGACATCGAAACGTCACTTTATGCCGCCTTGGCGGCAGAGGGGATACCCACGCGTTTCGCCATGGACCTCGAGGTGCTGCTAGGCGGACTCATGGACACAGCCCGAGATATCTCGGGCGCGGAGCGCCTGCAGTTACTGTGGGAAGAGGATCGCCGAGAGGATGGCACGCGAGTCGGGCCTCCCCGTCTGACCTATATGGGATTGGCTGACCCGTCGGCACGACTGGAGATGGTATGGCCGACGGACCAGAGAGCCACCGTGATGCTCTTCAAGGACGGTAGCCTTGTGGAGACGAAGCGGTTCCCGGTGCTCGGCGCACGCCTGACGTCCGCCTTCGGCAATCGACGCCATCCCGTTTACGGTGGGGTACGTCGTCATGACGGCGTCGACCTTGCCGCCCCTCGCGGCACCCCAGTCATGGCGACGGCGCCGGGGCGGGTCTCCTTCGTCGGTCGCCGGGGAGGTTATGGTCGTGTCGTGGAGGTAGAGCACGAGAGGGGCACTCTCAGTCGCTATACGCATCTCAGTCGCTTCGCCTCCGGCCTGTCGGTCGGGGACGCCATCAATGCCGGCGACACGCTGGGTGAAGTCGGGGCCTCCGGACTCACCACGGGGCCCAACCTGCACTACGAAGTGAGAGTGGGTGACCGACCTGTCGATCCCCTGGAGGAGGGGCAGCGCATCATTCTGGGGGAGTCACCGACACCCCAGGATTATCGAAGCGCGCTCTTCGAGGCTCGTGGTCGTCTGAAAAAAGCCATCGGTACGTCTGGTCTGGTCGCCTTGGATAATCGATAGGCCGCCAGGCTGGCTTGTTGTATGAGACGCAGCGGTGGCCATGTAATGGCTATCGTCGTGTGACTCAACATTCCCTGCAGTACCAACCCTCCAAAGGGGAAGGGTCTATGGAAGGTGTCTCTCCAGTCACGCTGGGGTTTTTGGGTAGTCTTGCCGCCGGTTCGATGACCGCGATCGGAGCGCTACCTATCCTGATCAGCAAGGCGCCCGATCGTGCCGTTCGCGACCTGGCACTCGGATTCGCCGCCGGTGTCATGCTGGCGGCGTCCTTCTTTTCACTGATCATTCCCTCCCTGGAAGCCTCTGGACTGCGCTATGGCGGTAGCGTCTTGCCTGCCGTCATTGCCTGCGCGTCGATACTGATGGGGATGGGGCTGGTCGCCCTGCTGAATGAGCGACTCCCCCACGAGCATTTCGAGCAGGGGCGTGAAGGGCCACAGGCAGCATCGCTTCGCCGAATCTGGCTGTTCATCATTGCCATCACGATCCACAACCTGCCAGAGGGTCTGGCGGTTGGTGTGGCTTTTGGAGCAGGGGGAAGCGAAGGGGGACTTCCCCTTGCCATCGGTATCGGCCTGCAGAATGCGCCGGAAGGCCTGGCGGTGGCAGTGGCACTGCTGGGTGAAGGCTATTCACGCTGGCGATCCTGGACCATTGCCTCCCTCACCGGGCTGGTAGAGCCGCTGGGTGGCCTGCTAGGTGCGGGAGTCGTCAGCATGTCACAAGTGCTGCTCCCCTGGGGGCTGGCCTTCGCCGCCGGCGCCATGCTCTATGTCATCAGCCATGAGATCATTCCCGAGACCCACCGAAGTGGCCACCAGAACAAGGCGACGTTGGGGCTCTCGGTGGGGTTGGTACTCATGCTGTTCCTGGATGTCTCGCTGGGCTAGCTTGCCGACCCTTCCAGGCGCCTACCCCAGGTCGTGAGCGCCTCCGTGGGCCTGGTCGCTGATACAAAGCTGATGATCGCTCAACACTTCGATGATCCGGCAGCTTTCGACCTTCCCCCCGGCACACTGGCTGACCATCCGTTTGAGCTCGTCACGCAGTGCGGAGAGCCGCTGCAACCGCGACTCGACCTCCTCCAGGTGGTGCTTGGCAATGGCGTCGACCTCCTGACACGGCATGTCGGGCTGGTCTGACATGGCCAGCAGTTCACGCACCGCTTCCACCGAGAAGCCGAAGTCCCGAGCATGGCGAATGAAGGTCAGCCGCCTGACGGCCTCCTCTCCGTAGCGGCGTTGACCGCCCTCGGTACGTGTCGCGTCGCTCACCAGCCCGATGCTCTCGTAATAGCGAACCGTTTCGGGCTTGCAGCCGGCACGCCGGGCCAGTTCGCCGATGCCGATTGCATCGCTCGTCTCCGCCATCCTGAAGCCCTCCTGAATGGCTTGAATCTATAGTTGCTACAAGGTTTATCCTTCAGAAGATAACCCATCGCCAGGAGTGTCACCATGGAAAATTCGACATCCACGGCAACGTCAGTGGGCTTCACGCTACGAGTCGAAGGCATGGACTGTGGTGGCTGCGAGCGCAAGGTCGAAGCCGCGCTGGGCCGCCTGGAGGGCATCGAGGCGGTATCGGCCAGTTCGGTGACCGGGTCGGTCACCGTACACCCCCAACCACACTCGGCCCCGTCTCACCAGACGATCGAACGGATCCTTAACGAGCTTGGCTACCGGCTTGCCGCCGATACCGAGAAGGATGGGTCAGATACCCCCCCAGCGCCCTGGTGGCAGACCGCGAAAGGACGCCTGGTGCTCGTCACGGGGGGCCTGCTGGCTCTGGCCTTGGTCCTTCGCATGACCTGGCCGGTACTGGGAGGCTGGCCCTTCGTCGCCGCCACCCTGGTGGGTCTGGTGCCCATCGCACAGGGCGCCTGGGGCGCACTGAAGATGCGCAACCCCTTCACCATCGAGATGCTGATGAGCATCGCCGCCCTGGGCGCCCTGGCTATCGACGCCGCCGCCGAAGCGGCGGTGGTGGTCTTCCTGTTCGCCGTGGGCGAACTGCTGGAGGGCGTGGCCGCCTCACGGGCGCGACGCAGCATCTCGGCCCTGGCGGACCTGACGCCGTCCACGGCGAGGCTGATGGAGGATGGGGATACTCGTGAGGTCTCGGCCGCCTCGCTCACGCCTGGGCAGCGAGTCCTGGTGCGACCGGGCGACCGCGTGCCCTGCGATGGGCGTATTCTGACCGGCGAATCCGACCTGGATGAGTCACCGATCAACGGGGAGTCGGTGCCCCGCTCGCGTGCCCCGGGGGACGACGTCTTTGCCGGCACGGTCAACCTCGATGCCGCCCTGGAGGTGGAGGTAACCCGCGGCGCCGAGGACAACACCATCGCCCGGGTGATCCGCCTGGTGGAAGAGGCCCAGGCCGCCAAGGCGCCGGTGGCGCGCTTCATCGATCGCTTCGCGTTCTACTACATGCCGGCGGTGGTGGGGCTCGCCCTGCTGATGGCGGTGGTGCCGCCGCTGGTCTCGACCATGGCCTGGTCGGAATCGGTCTATCGCGCCCTGGCCTTGCTGTTGATCGCCTGCCCCTGTGCCCTGGTGATCTCGACCCCCGCGGCGATCGCTGCCGGCCTCTCGGCGGGCGCCCGGCGGGGCCTGCTGATCAAGGGCGGCGCGGTACTCGAACAGCTGGGCAAGCTGCGCACGGTGGCGTTGGACAAGACCGGCACCCTCACCGCCGGCACTCCCCGTGTCACAGACGTGGAGGACTGGGCCACCGGCCAGGGCGAAAACGAGATCCTGAGGCTGGCAGCCGCGATGGAACGTGATTCTAGCCATCCCATCGCCACGGCCATCCTCGCCCATGCGCAGCAACAGGGCCTGTCGCTTCCCCTGGCCAGCGAGAGCCGCGCCCTGTCGGGCTTGGGCGTCGCCGGCCGGGTCGAGGGGCGCGAGCTGGGCCTGGTCACGCCTCGCCACCTGGCCGAGCGAGTCACGCTGGATCATGACCTGAACGTCCGGATCGCCGAGCTGGAGGGTGCCGGCAAGAGTCTCGCCCTGCTGGTCGAGAGCGAGCGTCCCCTGGGACTGATCGCCGTTCGCGATGAGCCGCGTGAGGACGCCCGGGAGGGGCTCGCCGCCCTGTCACGTCTCGGCGTCGAGGCCGTCATGCTCAGTGGTGACAATGCGCGTACCGCCGCTGCCATCGGTGGCTCGCTGGGCATCGAGGCCCATGGCGAGCTGATGCCCGAGGACAAGGCCCGGCGCGTGCAGCAATGGCAGGCCACCGGACGCGGGCCGGTCGGCAAGGTGGGCGACGGGATCAACGATGCCCCGGCACTGGCGGCGGCCGATGTCGGCATCGCCATGGGCGGCGGCACCGACGTGGCACTGGAAACGGCGGATGCGGCCCTGCTCAAGAACCGCGTCACCGGCATCGCCGAGCTGATCGACCTGTCTAGGGCCACGCTGCGCAACGTCAAGACCAACGTCGCCCTGGCGCTGGGCCTGAAGGCTATCTTCCTGGTGACCACGGCGCTGGGCATCACCGGCATGTGGATCGCGGTGATGGCGGATACCGGTGCCACCGTGCTGGTGACCCTGAACGCCATGCGGCTGCTGGGCTATCGCTTCTCACCAGGGACCGCCATGAGCGGCTCGGCAAGCCCGCGCTACCAGGCAGCCACGTCATGAGAACGAAACGGATAGCGATGGCGCCGCAGAGCCGCTACTGGTTGGCACTGGCCGTTATGGTCGGCCTGGCCGACCAGGTCATCAAGGGACTGGTGCAGGCGCTGATGCCGTATGGCCAGACCATCCCGCTGACCCCATTCTTCAACTGGGGTCACTGGTGGAACACGGGGGCGGCCTTCAGCTTCCTCGCCGATTCAGGTGGCTGGCAGCGCTACCTCTTCCTCTGCCTGACAGGAATAGCGGCTATCGTGCTGACGTTCCTGTTGTGCAGGCCCAGGCCCCGCCTGGAGGCGCTGGGGTACAGCTTGATGCTGGGTGGCGCGCTGGGTAATGGCATCGACCGCCTGGCGCGAGGGTATGTGGTGGACTACCTGGACATCTACTGGCGAGAGTGGCACTGGCCCGCCTTCAACCTGGCGGATATCGCCCTGTTCCTGGGTGTCATTACCTTTGCGATGGCGGCCTTGCATGAACGTCCCTCCCCCAGGTTGTCCGAGTGACGGCATGGATGCACAGAACCCGCCAGTCCGGGACATGACGCTTTTCGGACGGCTCTCTCCGGTCCTCGGCTGTTTGCTGGCCCTGACCGCCGGAGGGTTGACCACCCTTAGTGCCGCGCCCTTCACGCTGTGGTGGCTGGGCCCGGTGGCGGTGGCCCTGGTCTATGTCGGCATCCATGCCCTGACACCCGCTCAAGCCGCCCTCCGCGGTTGGTGCTATGGCGTGGGCCTGTTCGGCTCCGGTACCTCCTGGGTCTTCGTCGCGATCCACGACTATGGCGATACGGGGGCGCTCCTGGCGCTCTTCCTCACCGGTGTGTTCGTGGCCAGCCTGGCGCTGTTCTATGCCGTGCCCTTCTGGCTCTATCGCCGCGTCACGGGCCCACGCCTGGCCTTCCTCAGCTTCGCCGGCGCCTGGGTACTCAGCGAGTGGCTGCGCACCTGGCTGTTTACCGGGTTTCCCTGGCTGCTGCTGGGCACCTCTCAGGTGGACTCGCCGCTGGCGGCCTGGGCCCCGGTAGGCGGCGTCTATCTCCTGTCGCTGATCACCGCCCTGACCGGCACCCTGGGCGTGGAGCTCCTGCGCCGCCGCTGGTGGGCCGCGGCGCCCATCGCCGCTCTCTGGCTGACTCCCCTGGCCCTGCCGGCCCAGTGGACCTTCCCGGCCGGCGAGCCGCTGGGAGTCGCCCTGCTGCAGGGCAACCTGGACCAGTCGATCAAGTGGACGCCCGAGGGCCAGCGTGAGGCGGCCAGTATCTACACGGTGTTGACCCTTGCCCAGTCCAACGACCTCGACCTGATTGTCTGGCCCGAGGCGGCCTTGCCGATGTTCGAGGAGAACGCGCGGCCCATACTGGAGCGGGTGCAGTCCAAACTGTCGCCCGACACCGCCCTGCTCACAGGCATCCTGCAGCGCGACGGCGGCGCTAACTACAACGGCGTGATCGGCCTGGGTAACGCCGAGGGCCAGTATCGTAAGGTGCGTCTGGTGCCTTTCGGCGAGTACCTGCCGCTGAAGCGCCTGCTCGCCGGCACTATCGCTTTCTTCGACTTGCCCATGCCGGTCATGACCCCCGGGGCCGAGGCTCAGGGGCCGATCCACGCCGCCGGAACCACCATCGGTAACGCCATCTGCTACGAGATCATCTATGCCGATCGTGTCGCCGAGCAGGCGCGCGATGCTGAGCTGTTGCTGACGGTCTCCAACGACACCTGGTTCGGCCGCTCCATCGGCCCCCTGCAGCATCTGCAGATGGCCCGCCTGCGTGCGCTGGAGAACGGCCGGTACCTGATCCGCGCCACCAGCAACGGCGTGACCGCCATCGTCGATCCTCAGGGCCGTGTCACGGCCCGCGCACCGCAGTTCCAGGCGACGAGCCTTCGCGGCGAGGTGCTGCCCATGGTGGGAAACACGCCGTTCACCCGAACCGGTAGCTGGCCCACCTGGCTGTTGGCCGCCTTACTGGTGCTGCCTGGATGGCGATTCAACACACGTCGGTCTGGATGATAAGGGTCCAGCCGAAAAGGGAGAGAATGATGGCGTTATCCGAATCCCACTCTGGCACAGCAAGGAAATCTCCATGGTGGCAGCTTCGAACACGCACACTAGTGGGAGCGCTGGCAGGCTGGCTTGCGTTCATCGGCGTTGCTCAGGCCCAGGAGGAAAACAAGTGGCCCCTCGGCCACTATCCGCTGCCTGAACAAGGCAATGTGATCGGCGACACCTACCGCATAACGGTGGAGGATCGAGAAGATACCCTGCTCGATATCGCCAGGCGGCACAACCTGGGGTACAGGGAGATCGTGCGCGCCAACCCGGACGTGAGCATCTGGATTCCCGGCGAGGGTGCCGAGGTGACCATACCCGGACGCTTCATCCTGCCCCCTGCAGAGCGCACTGGCATCGTCATCAACATCGCCGAGCTGCGCCTTTATTATTATCCCGAGGTGGATGACGACGAGACGCCACGTGTCGAGACCTATCCTATCGGCATCGGTCGCGAGGGCTTCGATACGCCCCTCGGTGTGACCAAGACCACCATGAACATCAAGAACCCCGCCTGGTACCCACCCGAGTCGGTCCAGCGTGAAGCCAGGGCACGTGGTGAAGAGGCACCCAGCGTGGTGCCCCCAGGCCCGGACAATCCGCTGGGAGACCATGCCATTATCCTTGGATTCGATGGCTACTTGATCCATGGGACCAACCAGCCGGATGGTATCGGCATGCGTGCCAGTCGTGGCTGTATTCGCATGTTCCCTGGGGACATCGAGTCGATCTTCGACCGCGTGCCCGCCGGCACCCAGGTCCGAATCGTCAACCAGCCCATCAAGATCGGCTGGCATGAAGGGCAACCGCTGGTTCAGGCATTCCCGCCCCTGGAGGGGGAGGGGCACAGCATGTCCACGTTGGTAGAGACCGTCACCCGTCTCAACCAGCGCAAGGCCGAGGGCTGGAGCTTCGATTATGAACAGCTTCGCGGCCTGTTGGATGACCCCAGCGGTCGCATGGTAGCCCTGAATCCGAAGCCGGAGCCGGATAAAACACCTGACCCTGACTACCAGGGTATCTACGCAGAAATTGCGCTGCGCAGGCCATGACGACGACAACATGGCGGGTCCTGTCAGTCTCGTGATGTTGACTTCAGTCGTGGCTGATACAGGACCTATCGCCCTGTGCAGGGTCACTGGCGGCGCGTTGGCGGTATACCCAACCACTGAACTGGTGCCGTGCCTTGGGGCGCGGCCTTCCTCGCCTCCCAGGCACCGAGGTGCGGGCTCTGACTTCGTCTGCGTTTATAGTCCCACCTTGCCGCATGCCACGGTGGGCTCCTAGTCTCACCGTTGGCATGCCGATTCTGGGGAGGGAAGGGCTATCGACCTCGACGTTGCTCTGGGCTACCTGCTGCCGTGGGAGTTCTCGCTGGCCTGGTCGGGGGCCTGCCTGCTGGCCATCGCGCTCTACCTGCGTGGCCTCCGGCAGCGCCGACGGCGAGGCGAGGCCACCGGCGCAGGCCGAGTCCTTGCCTACCTGCTGGGTGTCGCCACCATCTATGGCGTCACCCAGACCCATTACGACTACCTCGCCCAGTACATGTTCTTTACCCACCGGGCACAGCATCTGGTATTGCATCACGCCGGTCCCTTCCTGATTGCCCTGGCCGCCCCCCTGCCGGTACTGACAGACGGCTTGCCGACCCGAATCAGGCACTTTTCAGGATGGAGGCCGGTCTCGCGCCTGCTGCGCCCCGTATACCGGACGCTTCAGCATCCACTGATCGCTCCCGTACTGTTCGTCGGGCTGATCTATTTCTGGTTGATTCCCGAGGTCCACTTCGATGCGATGCTGAGTACCGACCTGTATCAAGTGATGAACTGGAGCATGGCGCTGGATGGGTTGCTGTTCTGGTGGTTGATCCTGGATCGCCGCACGCCGCAGCAGGGCGGCCTCGGCTACGGAAAGCGCATCGCCATCCTGCTGGTGGTGATTCCGCCACAGATCGTGCTGGGGGCCTATATCGTCTTCAGCCGGAATGTCATTTTCGATGTCTATGAGGTGTGCGGGCGTGCCTGGCCGCTGGACCCTCTGACTGACCAGCTCCTCGGTGGCCTGTTGACTTGGGTACCGGCCACGATGATGAGTGCCATCGGGGTTCTGATCATTCTCAGCTTTCTGTTCCGTGATGCCCGCAAGGAGGATGCCGCTGATGTCTCTCACGCCACACCCTAGTCTGCCGCGACTAGCGAAACACTGGTGCTCGACCTTCCTGCTGCTGATCGCGACGTCCGGCACGCTGGCGGCTGCCGAACTGGAGGTCAGCGAGGCGCGTCTTAGGCTCCTGCCCGGGGACCTGCCCGCGGCAGGCTACTTCACCCTCACCAATACCAGCGAGAAGGGCGTCACCCTGACAGGAGCGGATAGCCCCGCTTTCGGTAATGTCATGATGCACCGCAGTGTCAATCAGGATGGCGTCACCCGCATGGAGCCCGTCGCCCAACTGGAGCTGGCGGCGGGGGAGCAGGTCGAATTCGCCCCGGGTGGCTACCATCTCATGCTCATGAAGCGGGTTCGCCCCCTCGTCGTTGGTGACGACGTCGAGGTGAATCTTCATTTCGCCGGCAATCAGCGACAGCGTGACACGTTCCGCGCCGTGGCGCCGACAGCACAGTAGGGGGAGCAGGATGCGCCGATGCATCATGGCACTATTCGTGACGCTATGGCTTGCGGGCTGCAGCGATCCAGACTGGCAGACCAAGGATATCTCGGGGCTGATGCCTTCCCTGGCGTTCGAACTCATCGACGAGAACGGGAATACGGTGAGCGCCGATCAGTTCCTCGGCAAGACGACGCTGCTGTTCTTCGGCTTCACCCATTGCCCCGATGTCTGTCCGACCACCCTTTCGCGTCTCGACGCGGCCACCCAACGCATGGATGAAACCGCGCGTGATGAAATCCAGGTGCTCTTCGTCTCGGTGGATCCTCGCCGCGATGACGCCGAGACACTGGATAGCTACACCGACGCCTTCGGCCCCCAGTTCATCGGCCTCACGGGGGATAAAGCGGCACTCGATAAGCTGACACGCCGCTATCGGGTGACCTACGGGTATGGCGAAGAAGACAGCGAAGGGAACTATGATGTGTCGCACTCCAGCGCTGTCTTCGCCTTCAATGCCCAGGGAGAGGCGCGCCTGCTGATCCGCGACAGCGACCCCATGGAGGCCGTGGTTGCCGACCTTGGAAGGCTTGCCAGCGGTGCCTGAGTAGTCACCGTCCATCGCCCCTATCTTCCGTCGAGGATCGGGATGGGGATTACCTAGGAGTACGGTGCAAGGTTCGTCGTTGCGCCTTGAGGCAGCTGAACACCACGTTCGATCACCTTTCACTCCTGGAAATTGGGTCAGAGAGCTGCAAGGGCTATGTGTGAGAGGAGTTATTGGTCGGGTAGACCGGACGATTGCTCGTTCCGGCCCCCCACAGATCCGAGCGTGCGCGATTGACGCACTCGGCTCCTCAACCGTCAGGTTCACACGAAGGACGCTCGGTGCACGATTCTCGCTCGCGGTAACGGGAGTGTCAGCAACAGTTGCCTTGCCTTCTCCCACGGGAACCATCCTCTCTGCGATCGCCTCCTGAGCCACTTGATCCAGGTTGTCTGAACCCTGTATTGGAAGCGTTGCAGAGACTCGATGTTGTGGGTTATCCCGTAGTACGCATAGTGCCCCATAACCTTTCGACAGAGTTGGCGGTGCTGATCACGCAGGGGCAGGTGGCGGTTGGCTCGGCACCACAGCGAAATTCGCTTCAGGCCTCGCTTGAACCGGTCCTTGGCCGTTTTCTGCTTGATGATCCAGCGTCCACGCAGGGACTTCCCCCAGTAATAGGTAAAGCCCAGGAAGTCGAAGGTCTCGGCCCGTAGCTCGCGATGTGGCCGAAACCGTACCAGCCGAGTCTTGGTCGGGTGCAGGGTAAGGCCGAAGCGCGCAAAGCGCTTGGCCAGTACCTCCAGCACCTTGCGGGCATCAGCTTCGTTGCTGAAGGCGAGCACGGCATCATCGGCGAAGCGCACCGAGAATGCTCGTCCGCGCAGGCGTGGTTTGACGTCTTGCTCAAACCACTCATCCAGCACGTAGTGGAGGTAGACATTCGCCAGCAAGGGGGAAATCACACCCCCTTGTGGGCTGCCTATCTCGCCCTTCTGCCATTGCCCGGCGTCCAATACCCCGGCCTTGAGCCACTTGCCGATCAGGCGGAGGATCACGCCGTCCTTCACTCGTTGCTGCAGAAACGCACGCAGGTGCTGGTGGTCGATCGTGTCGAAGAAGGCTTTGATGTCCAGATCAATGACCCAGCCTCCGCCCATCGACATCAGGCCATTCCTCACCGTTCCGATGGCCTGATGCGCCGAGCGCCCCGGCCGGAAACCATACGAGCACTCGTGAAAATCATGCTCATAGAGCGGCTCCAGCAGGGCCACCACGGCACGTTGCAGGACCTTGTCTTCGAAGGTAGGAATGCCAATCGGCCGTGTGGAGCGCCCGTCTCCCTTGGGAATATTGACGCGCCGCACCGGCGGCGCCCGGTAGCGACCGCTCTTGGCCGCTTCCAGCAGACGCTGGACGTTAGCCTCGAAGTCGCGCGCGAAGTCGTCCGCCGTCTGGCCGTCGATCCCGACGGCGCCGTCACGGCGCGTCATCAGGTAGGCCGTCCTCAGCCACTGGGCGTCGATATGATGCGCCAGTGACGTGAAGGCACGCTGCGGGAAGCGCTCTGCCAGCGCTGCTATCCGCACTTGTTTCGTGGACATGACCTCAGGTTCCTGTGCACCTGTCATGTTGCCCTCGTGCAGTTCTGATGATTGGCCGCCCCTTCCCTCCAGCGGGTCCCGTCGAGTAGGTTCCCCGCCTTCTTCGGTACTATGAGCGACTCCGACTCCCGCCCTTCCATCCGGCTGGCTCCTTATGGTCGCCTGGCCGTACCCCCTGAGTGCCTGTTGTTTGCTTCCGGTACCGTCAGGCACGACAGCACCGGACCGGGAGCTTTCGCCGCAGGCAGCCCCATGCCTGTACCTTTGTCGTTCAGAGGAGAAGGACGGGCCTCCCAGGTTCCTGGGAAACCCCTGTATGGACATGCCCTGCTCTTCGACCCCGGCGGCCCTTCCCTGCCAAGCCATACGGCAGGGTCGTGTTGCCTTCCAGCATTTGAAAACTGTCGGCGACTGCCACTACCACAATTTCGGGGCTCTATCACACGGCCTATCCACTCGCTGTGTACGCTTCGCAGCGGCGGTTACCCGACACCACGCAACACTCGCTGCCGGCTGGTGGCTAGCCTTGGCCGGGTGGGACTTTCACCCACTGGGTTTCACGACATCCTTTCCACCTTCTCGGTTTCCCGGATGTCCAGGCTTTGCCTGGCGCACTCAAATCTGGTGGATGGCAGTCAGGCGGCAGTCCTGTCTGATTGATCGTTTACCTGCTCCCCATCCTGAAACCGGACGTTGTTCACGACCAGCTCCAGCTTGCTGAACCCCTTGATGCGCTTCCAGCGTTTCTCGGCGCTCTGGAGCAGCTTGAAGACCATCGCCAGGGTCGTCGCCCGGGATCCGCAGTTCCGGCTCCGCTTGCTCCGCAGACGGACCGTGGCGAAGGTCGACTCGATCGGGTTGGTGGTGCGGATATGCACCCAGTGCTCCGCTGGATAGTCGTAGAACGCCAGCAGCTCGTCCCGATCCTTGGCCAGGCACGCCATCGCCTTGGGGTACTTGGCCTCGAAGCGTTTCAACGTGCGATCAAAGGCCTTGTGCGCCTCGTCGCGGGTCTCGGCCATCCAGATGTCATGGAGGTCGGCCTTGACCTTGGGCTGTACCGACTTTGGCAGCTTGTTCAGCACGTTAGCGGTCTTGTGGACCCAGCAGCGCTGATGGTCGGTCTCCGGGTAGATCTTGCTCAGCGCCAACCAGAACCCCATGGCACCGTCGCCCACCGCCAGCCTGGGAGCCGTGGTCAGGCCGCGCTCTCGCAGCCCCGTCAGCAGCGTTTCCCAGCTGTCAGCCGACTCACGGAAGCCGTCCTCGACAGCCACCAGCTCCTTGCGGCCCTGCTCCGTGACGCCGATGATCACCAGCAGGCACAGGCGGTCATCCATGCGCACGTTGCTGTACACGCCGTCGGCCCACCAGTAGACGTAGCGACGGTCTGACAGGTCACGCTGCCGCCACTCGGTATGCTCGTCTTCCCACTGTTTCTTGAGCCGAGACACCGTGTTGGCCGAGAGCCCCTTGGCCTGGTCGCCCAGCAGCGCCGCCAGCGCCTCCTGGTAGTCGCCAGTGGAAATCCCCTTCAGGTAGAGCCAGGGGATCAGTTCCTCGATGCTGCGGGCCCGCTTCAGGTAGGGCGGCAGCAGGCTGCTGTTGAAGCGAGCACCACCGCCGCTGCGGTCACGCACCTTGGGCACCTGCACGCTGACATCCCCAATCCCGGTCTGGACCGTGCGCTCGGGCAGGTAGCCGTTGCGGACCACGGCCTGTCGTCCATCGTCGAGCCGCTGATCGGCATACTGCGCCAGGAAGGTGGCCAGCTCGGCCTCGACGGCCTTGGCGATCAGGTCACGGGCACCTCGTCGCAGCAGCTCGTGCAGCGGGTCAGTGACCTGGGGTTCTGGTTGTGAAAGAGCCCGGAGGGTAGAATCGGTCATGGCGTATCCACTCGTGTTGGTTGAGATCTTGGTCGTGATCAACCAACAGGATACGCCACCCTTCCTACCTCCTCCCATACACCAGACTTGAGCTTAACTCCTGGCTGAAGCCAGAAGCGAAGCGGCTGAGGGCAGCTACCTGGGGCTGCGCTTCCCGGCCAGCGACATTCCCCAGATCGCCCGCGAACTCTATGCACGCAATCCCTGGCGCACCATCCCCAATGCCCAGGCCGAGAGCGTAGAAGTTCTCAGCGCTAGTCCAAGCCGCTCAGATCTCTCCCTGGTCGACCTGCGCAGCGTGTCACCGGTACACCGCCTCTACATGGCCAACATGGGCGTGGTGGGAGCGATCTCCTTTCCGCTGATGACAGCCAACCGCCTGGCCGGGCTGATCTCGCTTCACGCCTATAGGCCGCGCAGGCTGGCACCACCGGCACTCCGTCAACTCGCCGACAAGGTCAAGCGCTACGAGCTGGCCCGTCGCGACTACGAAACCCGTCAGCGGATGGAGCTCACCGACACCATCGAACGACGCTTCGACGCCATGAGCCGGGAGGTCATCGACGAGGGTGGCCTGGAGGCTGCCTGGCCAAACATCGGCCGCTGGCTCCGGGAGGAGTTCGCCGCAGACGGGGTCATGCTCGATGACGGGCTCGGCCTGTACAGCGACGGTCTGCACTTGGAACCAGAGGCACTGGAGGCAGTGCTAGCCTGGTGCGATAGCGACGCAAGTTCCACCCGTATCAGCGAGAGCCTCTCCCGGGAGTGCCCGGACATGCCGCTCTCCGAGGTAGCCGGATTGCTGGCGAGTGAAGTTACGCTGGAAGACGGCAGACGCTTGCGTCTGCTGCTGTGCCGGCGCGAGGAGGTACAGGAGGTGGCCTGGGGCGGCAACCCCGACAAGCCCACCGAGAACCCGAGTGGTGAGCATCCCATTGCTCCAAGGCGCTCCTTCGAGCGCTGGGTGGAACAGCGCCTGGGCTACTCACGTCCCTGGCCCGCCAACACCCACCTCAAGCTGCTCAAGCTGCGAGTACTGGCCTCGGCCTTCGGCCGTGATGAGTAAAACGCGCCGAGACATCGCCCGAGCCCCAGCCCTGTTGCTGCAGCTACGGGATTCCACCCGTGACTATCACCACGCGTTGGATCACCACCCAGAGCTGCAGCGGCTGCTGCGCCCGGGCCTGACCCTGAATGGCTACAGGCGCTCGCTACTCGCCTTGCACGCGCCACAGGCGGCGTTGGAGGGCGCCGTCGCGGAGGGAGCCATGTATCTCGGACAAGCCGAGCTGCTCTCCCCCTGTCGCCTACCGGCACTGGAGGCCGACCTGGCGGCGCTCGGCGTTGCGCAGACTGACACGGACATCTCGCACAGGCCCTCTGTGCCCCGGAGTGCCGCAGAGTTGCTGGGCCTTCGCTACGTACTGGAGGGCTCACGCCTCGGGGCCGAAGTCATTGTCCGGTGTTTGCACGACACCTTGGGAGAAGCCGCGCCAGTGAGTTTCTTCGCAGCTTCGCAGGGACATTGGCACTGGCGTAACTTCGTGGCACAACTCACCACAACACGGCTCAATGCTCAGGAGCAGCAACGGGCCATCAGCGCCGCACAGCATGCTTTCGAGGCTTACCGAGCTGGACTCGAGATTGAAAAACCAGTGACCACTTGAGCGGGGCTAGCTCCACCAAGCTGGGATTTCCATCTAGCCTCCAACTGCTGGCTCTGAACATTCAGAGCCATTGTTCTCAGCACCTCATCTCCCCTTCCCCATACATCGCCCATGGAACTGCTTCTGGGTGCAGCCTTCCTGCATGAGGGCAAGATTTTCTAGCCACAACACCACATCATCAAATCGTGGATTTCATGGTTCTGGTAGGAGCCCACGCTACCATCAAGGCGCGAGAAATGCGGTTTTCAGCCAGCATGGATCATGGGGACGTCGATCATCCGAAAGCTCTCACCGATGACAAGCAGCCAGATCTAAAAATCCATGGGATTGGCGCAGCAGCTGGCTAGCATGGTCTTCACGAGGCACATGAGAGGCTAGCAATGATGAATAAACATATAGATATATGCTTATACCCAAACGATATCAAAAAACTTGCCGAATTTTCCCAATCGCCGATAGGCCGGTTGATAGCATATTCAAAGAGTCGCTTTTAGCCATGCTGGAGAAGACCACTGAGTGATGCGGTCACCAGCTGCCAAACACTGCTCAGAGACATCTTAGAACAAGGCCAACGAGGAGTAAGTCAAATATGAATAGCCGATAGATTTGAAAGCGCTGACGTCCTACCGGAGCGCTCTACATCTAGCAAACAACGCCTACGAGTCACTGTAGCTGGCTGATACCACATCAACCAGTGTGGCTTTCTGCGGCCGAATCATCCCATGACATTATCAAGGGAAGAGAATGCTTTTGTCTTCAGAATACTCCAAGCCTAGCCTCAAGGTGATCAACATAGAGAAGATTTCTCTTCCCGCAACATCCTCACATATAGAGATGTTGATGATGAGCAGCATCCCAGTAATAAAAGATCTAAGCCTGCTAAGCGAGGACAGCAGGAAAAATTTCTTATACCAGCACCCCATACTGGTCTGCAAAAACAAAGCCAACAACTTCATCTTGGTTGGAAATTTTCGTTCACTCGAGGTAGCTAAAAGCCTTGAAGAAAAGAGGGTGCCATGCATTGTGATAGAGCACATACCACAACATGATCAAATAAATCTTATTGCCACCAATGAGCTTATTAATATTTTGTTTTTCAGCCTGGAAAACAGTATAAGTTCACAAAGAGCCCTTCAGCTAAGAGAAGCCCTCCTCAATACCGACGAAAAAATACTTATAAAAATATGTAAGAAATTTGAATCCAAGAAAGGATTCTGCGAAATAACTCAAATCAACCCCAGAACAAAAATGTAAACCATGAACATGTCACATCACGAAGTTTCAAAAGACACTATTAACGTAATAGAAGAGGCATTACAGCCACGCCAAGACTATTATGGAGTCACTGACTGGGGAGACTGCATTGAAAGAATCATCGAAAACTTAGAGAGGATTGTTAGTGAATTCAACGGGGACTACTCCTGCTGGAATTTGCAAACACTCAGCAATTCACGAGAGGAGCTTTTGTCAGAGACGAAAAAAACAAAATTGATGAAAACCTTGCAAGATATTCCAAAATCCGGCTCTCGGGGGATTCTGTCAGACTCTCCAATAACATCACTCCTGAGTGAGTTACGAAAAAGGCCAGAAGAGTTGGTTGAGGCAAGCTACACCATAACTGCACATATCATCCATGCTGCTAAATGGTGGAGGGATGAAATCCTCAGGGATAAATCAGCAGGCTATAACAACCAGAAAAATAAAAAACTATATAAAGATCGATACAAACCTAACCTCGAGGCTGCCTGTCGCTCGGTACGGCTAATATCTAATGAGGCAATGAAGAACATTGCTTTTGATATATTTGACACCACTCAGATATATAGGAAACTGGAAGAAACTACTGAGCAAAATAAGTACGAAAACTTCCTTGAAGAAAATGATGCTTCCTATGTAAAGAACATAGAAAGATTTTTAGCATTTTCGTATGCTGCCCGATCACCGCATGAAGGACCGTTAAAACGAAAAAATCGAAAAGCCTCAAATGTATTCGAAGAAAAGTTGAAGTTTGAGTTTGTCTTAAGTGGGCTAAATGCATCACCGACAATAATATCTAGGGAAATATGCTACGGCACAAGCGATAGGGAAAAAATTAACCACATTGAACAAAACCTAAAGTCAACTGGGCTCGCGATCACGGAGGAAATATCTAACATAGAGTACCAACGTGAGTCACAGCCCTTAAAAACAAAAAAAGGGGACACCACATTACAGTCTACGTTCCGTACCCAATTAGCCGACAAGCATATCAAGAAAAATGCTCAGTTGATCCCGTTTAGATGGGATCAACTGAGCAGCTACGAAATCAGAAAGCTATGGGAGTCAGTTTTATCACAACACAATCCACATGCCACAACTGTGATATGCCTGATGCTAATTACTGGACGCCCCTTGGAAAGCATCATTAACACAAGGGTAGTGAGAAAAAGGACTCACCTACCAAAACGAATAAACGAAAACGATATATTTATTATCGTCGAAGATAATTCATGGGCGAGTGGGATTATTGAACCAGAGTCTAGGCGTCAATTGAATTCGAATTGGAAAGACAATTTTGAGACAACGGTAGAGAAATCTTCCTTCAAAATTCCAATTGAGATATGGAGGCTGATGAGTAGTTCAATTAAAAAAGCCAGCGATCGCTCACATAAACGGTCATCAGGTCTGTTCAATGAAAACCGTCAAAAGACGCTAGAAGAGAATGTCAAAAAAATAGTATCAGCGACAAATAAAAAATTCAAAACTCGCTTAACATTACACAGGATCACAAATACATTGTTTCACCAAACAGTTTTTAGCAGTGGAGATATCGCTGAAGCTTCCCTCATAACAGGAACACTTCCAGCGACAGGCTCTATTTCATCGCTTTATTACTACACTCCAAGGATCGATCACTTGTGCAAAGTTTATGAAAACGTAATGAAGCGCATACAAGATGCAGCCATAGGATCATCGCCCGAACAACTAGATTTCTTGGATGAAAGTAGAGAGAAAGAAAGAGTAGGATCGCCAATAACACCAAAGGAGTCTTATATATTTGAAGTAGCAAAAGATCTTTACCAAAGGTGCATGAATGAAAAAATGAAAACATATGACCCTCAATTTATCGTTCGGACGCATAACGCTCTGACGTTATATACAGCAATGCTTATCATGTTCAGCACAGGCTACAGAAGTATAAAAGACCCCCTCTCAGACCTTAGCCATATCAATATACGAAGAAAAACTGTTGTAATTTCTGACAAAGTTGATGACAACTTGACAAACTCAAGGCTAGTACCGGCAACAGGACTTCTTGTTGACCAAGTTAATCATTATGTTGACCACTGCAACTTCTTGAAAGAGAGGCTATCAATCATTTTCGACAAAAACACCAGTAGGCCATTATTCTTTCTCTCTAGGAATATGGAACCTCAGCGAGTAACTCCAGAAAGGCTGCAGAGGCACCTATCCTTGGAAACAAAACCGCCACTCAATATGAACAGACACTATCTACGGACAAGACTGCGAGAGCTTGAGGTTCCAGGTGAATATGTTGATACATTCATGGGGCATTGGGGCTGCGACCAAGTACCATACAGCCGGTTTTCGACATTCTGTACACACCAGTACTTATCGACAACAAGAGCGGCAATAGAGACCTTGCTCGAAAGGAGCCAATGGAAGGTGGCTAGGGGGTTTTCATGAATCTCGGTAGCGTATGGAACGGATGGGGGCTTGGTGAGCCTGTAAAATATGCCGATGATACTCCCGGCGACTTAGTACGTGCTGCACAAAGAAAGAATGAAAAGCACAAAATTAAAAAAAGTGTGATTGAAAGGGTCTATCTCATTGACCCGCGCCTGGTAAATGGAGTCAAAGGAATTCAGGTTGTAGATTCCAAGATTGAAGATCTCATTGATTGGATTGCCAAGGAGCATAGTGGTGCTGCACATAAGATTGCTCACAATTTTTTGTCCCGCGGCCTAGATAAAGGCTGCAGGGATTTAGGCTGGGATGTTTCAGTACCCTCGCCAATGGTTACCAAAGCTAGGGAAGAAAACCCATTCACTATAAAAAGCTATAAACTTTTATCTGAATACGATGAACTTATGGATAAACATGAAAAGGCAGGCCTAGCCCAGTCAACAGAATTCCGTTCACCCGGCTGGGCATTTGGAAGGTTTGCTTTTTGCCTGATAACAGAAGGAGCACTGTTAAACAAATACTGGATTAAAAAACTTAGTGAGGCTGTTTCAAATGGTGTTGGAGTACTGGATGAAAAAATATACCTTACTTTGGAAGGAAGTATTACAGAAAAACACAAAAACTCACTTACTGCTCTAGAGAGCAGCTTAAATAATGAGCCAAAAAACGACCAAAAAATATATAGAAGGCTATTCCCTGGACCAACGAGCTCATTGGCTTTGCTCAGCTATTACAAAAAAATGTCAGGTACCCATCATCTAAACAAGAGCGTTTATCAGTGCCTGCAGGAGTATGTTCAGGATCTTGACAAAAGAATATCAATGTCTCAGGAAAAACTCTTGGAAACTCTCATTTCTTATGGAGTGGCTGCAGCGTCTCACACTCTCCCCGGCTATTTGGTACACTATTCAAAATCAAAAAATGTCAGTATTTCGCTAGACCCATCAGGCTGGCATCGTTTGATGACAGGAAAGATAGACAGTAGCCTTGAAAAAAAAGGTGATGATGATAGCACTGAACCTTTCTATAATCCTGGAATTTCCATCGGAAAAAAGTCTCTACACACTGGAGCTGCGAATACAGACCAAACACAGAGGTTCACTGAATTATACGACTTGTTGAAAACGGACAGCTATGCCGGAAGCTCGGGAAGAAAATATGTAAAAGACAACATTCATAACTTCTTGTCATCTTCACATCTGAATAGCCCTATCATTCAAGCTATTGGTCATTGGACTTACCACCTTTTGATAAATGGCAGCGTGCAGAAATCTAAGATATCAATCTCTACTATAAAAAATTATATTGGGAAATCAGGAATCAATGGTCGTTTATTAACTTCATTGGCATCTCAACATGAAGACCTGTCTTCACTAGGTCATGAGGAATGGGCAAATATTTATGAGAATATCCTTTCCAAATCAAGCAGCGACCACAACTACAACATTAAATCATGGTCCCTTAGCCAATTTCATGAGTTCTTGATGGAAAAATTTGAGGATATACCTCCCCTTGAAATAGGGTCTTCAGCTCGCCAGGAAACACGAGTTGACAACAACATAATCACGCCTGCTGAGTACAAAAGGTCTCTAGACATAATAGTTAAATCAGACCAAGCATTTAGGTTTAAAGAGATACAACATATCGCCTTAATTTTAGGATATCGATGTGGTCTTAGAAGAGGCGAAATAAGAAATCTAAAGATCGCTGACGTAAATCAAAATCTGAGTGAGACCATGTCAAACATGGAAAGTTGGATCCATAATGGTAAATCAGAGTCCGCAACCCGCCGCATCCCCATGGATCCATTCTTGTCAAAAAATGAGATGGAAAAAGTAGTTTATTGGTTAGATAAACGCCACTCTGAAACCGGTTATAAAGCGCTTGGAAAAGAACTTTTTCTTTGCCTCCCGGGCCAAGACCACCGGCCACTAAGCGACATGGAGCTATTCCTTCCCATAACAAAAGCACTGAAAATCGCTAGCGGTATGCCGAATGCCCGATTCCATCATTTGAGACATTCAAGTGTAACATTCGCTCATGCCCATATTGACAACCCTGGAAATGGCAGGCCATTACCCAAAAAGTTTGTAACGGATGACAATGGTGAATGTGCCATTCCATACTATCACCATGACTTATCTAGCGCACTGGGAATGGCGAAAAGTAAACAGACATGCCGAGGAAGGATATGGTTAATTAGTAGCTACCATGGTCATATCAGTCCTGCAGAGACTCTTCGGAGCTACTCACATTTAACTGACTTGATACTTGGCAATCATCTTTGGGAGTCCGATGATTTGGCTCTCCCACAGGATCAACAAGCTGCGCTTTTAGGCTTGTCAAGAGAGTCGCTGCCTGTGTGGAGGTCGCGGAAGAAAATAAAAGGTGAGACCACATCAAAAGAGCTAATAGCTGGTTTAGGTAAAGAAGTATGGCGTCCATACCTTGAGCCCCCACCTGAAGGGCACTGGGAAACTTTCACCCTGACTAAAGTAAATAACATTGCAACACCAATGATAAAATTAATTAGCCCCCTATTTGTATATAGGATTTTGGCAAGCATCGAAAGAGAGGAAGCCATTGGCAAGTCCCTGAGACAATCGGTTTTAGCTATTGCATATCGTTTCCAAATGCCTGATATCGTGATTGATCAGTGGGTCATTAAAGCATCATCACTTATGGAAATGACAACCAGCCGCCGTAACGGGCGCCAGCGTTATGGTAAGCAACGTGTAAAGAATCCGTTGACTGGTGATAAGATTATCAGGGCATACCTTCCTGAAATAAAGAGGTGTTTAGCTCCACCTAGGTCTCCAGAGCATCAGAAGGAAAGCAACACCTTCTTTCACAAAATCATTGAGTGGTATCTTGAAGATCCTGAACAGTGCTATGATTCACTAGAAATATTTCACAGCGCAATTCAGAGGTCAGCTGGCCAAGTCAACTTCCGTGACAAGCGCCACCTTGGACCTGCACTTAAGATGTGCGAAAAACTGAAAATAATGTCATATGCAAAATTATTCGTTGAGATACCATCCGGTGCCAACCCTGCAGAAGCTCAAGCCTATTGGAGTCAATTACTCGAAATTAAGCGATCACAAGTAAAGTGCATGATCCGTGAGAATGATCAACCCACACGGGACCCTAACGGACTTGCTAACTTACGACTTTACTATGAAAAATCTCAAGAGGAATTTAAATACACTCTCTGGCCCTGCCTCAGGTTTTCCATTTTCACAGCTGGTGTCGTAATAGAATCAGACTTGCTTGAAAAAATGACTAGTGAGCAATCTGTATGATGAGTTTCCTTTCTCCTGTTCTGTGTTCTCCAAACATAGAAAGGGAACGGATAGTTGACATTGACTGACGGTCACATTGGCTAGCAATGGCCGGCATCGCAGGCTGGAAGGAAGCGATGGTATAAATTATATATTAACTTGTTTTTCTTTTCGTACAATATTTCTTAAATGCATTTGGCTCGGCCAGGCTACACCCCTGACCGAGCCATCCTTTATTACGGCTTGAGCACTACATATCGTTCCAGCATCCAGGAACCGGACGGAACCTGCTGGGCCCGAAGTCTCGCATGAATCCACATGCCTGGCTTTGGAAGGATCAGTGTTTCCTGCACCCAGTCACGCCAATTGACCTCAAATCGCCTCCCATTGCCCAAGAGCCATATCCGTCGTGTACTACTCTCCAGCTCCGGTATTAGCCAGTCGTGGCGCTCTACCTGCATCACTGCCTCGATGATGCAGGGAGGATTATTTACTTGTCTCATCATTATCTACCTCCCTCTTCCCAACGCGTCAATGTTTTTTCCAGAGCGTCAATGAGCATTGGGATAACCTCACGGGTCGGCAGCAGGTCACGATCAATCAGGGTTTGCGCCACCCAAGACTCCAATGCCTCCTGGTTATTTCGCTCGGAGCCAGTACCAATCAACATCACCAGACTACAGCCGGGACGAATATTGAGAGCCAGCCCGACAGCACTGGCCAGTTTGTGGACATTGCGGCGCGCCGACTGAGTGATCAAGGTGTCTTGAACTGCGGCAATGCTGTAGATATCAGCGGGCATGGCTCACCTCCTCCGAGTCTTCTTCGTTGATATCTGGATCCTGTTGAGCATTCCTCAGCATGGCTTCGAAAGCCGAGCCATCCTGTCGGGTCAGGTTGGGTACATAGCGTGAATAGACACGGAACAGCATCTCCGTCGTGGTATGGCCCATCTGCCGAGCGATCCATTCCGGGTTCTCACCCGCGGCCAACCACAACGTAGCGGCTGTATGCCGGGTCTGGTAAGGCCGTCGTCGACTCAACTCCAGCTCATCAAGCAGCGGGTACCAGACGCGCTTGGTGACGTTCTGGTGGTCTAGCGCGTTGCCCACCCGGTTGCAGAACACCAACCGCTGAGCACCAGTTACTCGCTGCTGCGCCCTCAGTGCCTGGTAGACCGGCTCCGACATGTCGATAGCACGGCTCGAGCCATCCGTCTTGGTGTCCACCACCTCGCCGTGTACCAGCGATTCCTTGACTAGGATCTGGCGGCGGGAGAAATCGACGTTGGCCCAGGGCAAGCCGTCGATCTCGCCGGTGCGCATACCGGTGAAGAAGCGCACGGTATAGTAGTTCCGGAAGTCGGGCCGCACGCTATCGATAATCCGCCACACCTCTTCAAGGGTGAACGGCTCGACGTCGGTGCGCGGCACTCGAAGTGATTTAATCCCCCGGTACGGTGAGCTAAACTCGAAGCGGTCGGCGGCTTCATTCAGCATCATGCGCAGAGGCGTCATGATGTGGTTCATGCGACTGGCAGACAGTTTCTTGCCGCTCCGGGTAGTCACTTTGGCGAGAGATGACCGGAACTCAAGAATATCTGCTCGGGTGATGCTGCCGACCTCTTTCTCCCCCAATTGGGGCAAGATGTGGCGATCGAGGCTGCTGCGTACCGTCTTGATTTGCGAGTTTCGCCACTCAATCTCCTTCTCAGCAAACCAAGTCTCGGCAAACTCGCACAGCAGCGGCGTCTCCCGGTATCCACCTTGTAGCTTCAGCGCACGCTTGCTGAGTGTCTCGGCTCTCGAGCTGTTGGGAAAGTAGCGCCCATAGTCGAAGCTATCCAAGGTGATCTCCGCTTCGATCTTCTCCATGATTTTCATCAGTTTACGACGGTTGGTCGGCGTATCGTCCAGTGCTGTCTGCTCACGGCAGCGCTTGCCCAAATAGCGGAAGTCGAAACAGAGCTTCCCGGTTTCCTTCCTCGCGACAATCTTACCCATGGCAGACACCTCCCCGTGCCATCGGCACGCCAAAGCTTTCCTCGGCGGAGTAAAGCTTCATATCTCTTTCGATCGGCTCCCATAGGTAGAGAATCTTGCGCCCCCCGAACGGACGGATGTAATGGATACCCTCCAGCAGGACGCGGTCCTTCAGGCGCTCACGGATGGTGCGAACGTCATACTTGATACGCTCGGCCAACTCAGACGTCGTAAGATAGACATGGGCCATGTCGGTCTCCTTATGTGCTATGATTCCCAGGAGACCAAAGAGACACTTTTATTGCTCTATATGATCTCCTGTAGATCACTATAGCCCACAGAATATCTTTTGCAAGCCATTTTGGCCCACAGGAGATCAAATTGATTCATATGGTGGAAAGATGATCAAGTGCCATCTCTCTCGTATGCTGGGTGAGCGCAAGATGAAGATCACCGATGTAGCACGTGATACGGGCATCAACCGGGGCACCATCACGCGTCTCTATCACGAAAATGCCAGTCGGGTGGAACTGGACGTAATAGACGAACTGTGCCGTTATTTCGGCTGCGAGGTAGGAGACCTACTTGAGTACATCGAGGATGGAAGATAGTTCAATATCAATCTCTTAGACATCCTCGATATAAAGCCAGTTACAGATACCTCTCGATGACGTCCCGCGTCTGTGCCGGCTCGAACACGGTGTCGAAGGCCCACTGGCCGAAGCCGCCCTGCTCGTTGACGGCCTTTACCCAGGTTTCCATGGCGGCACGCTTCTCGGCGTTCTGCTGGCTGTCCTGGCCCTTCACCTCGAGCACGAGCGTCTTGCCGTTGGTGAGTCGGATCAGGTAGTCGGGCACGAAGTTGCGCGAGGAGCCACGCCAGAGGTAGCGCACCTTGAAGTCGAGGTGGTCATTCTTGGCCCAGGCAAGGATGCCGGAGTGGTCCTCGCAGACATCGGCTACCATCTTCTCCCAGGCACTGTCGTAGACGGCGTGGCTGATCTGGGAGCGCTCGGTCGGGGCACAGGGCTTGGTAGTGAGCCAGGGCCGCATGTAGGCCGTGGCCCCAATGGGCTGGTGCTCCTCGAAGATCAGCTCCTGTCGCTCCACGTTCTGCTCGGTGACGTAGCGGCTGACGTGACCTACCGCGGTATCCATGTTGAGGGCGAACAGCAGCCGGCGACGCACCGGGTCCTGGTGCCAGAGGCTGGGGATATCCAGCTTGTCGCTTTCCAGGAACTGTTCGACCAGCCGAATCAGCTGCACGGCGAGGTACTGCTTGTCGCCGCCGAAGGTGGCCTGGTTCTGCAGGTAGAGCTTGCGAGCCGCGCGGAAGATCAGATTCTGCAGCCGGAACTCCTCCACCGCTCGCTCCAGGTCGATCTCGGTGACCATGGCCAGGTTGGGGGAGCCGGTCAGCGAGGGGGCGATATCCGCGTTGAGCGGAGTCTGGGCCGGGTCGAGGGTAAGCGTGGGCACGCTCTGCCAGTCGATCACCAGCTCCGGCTTGAGCACGTTGTCAATACGATCGACGTTGGGCCAGCGGATTTCCAGGTGGTTGCGACCAGGCTCGACTTCGATGCGCACGCTTGGTTTTGGCGGCGGGGGTGCCTCGCCGCCTTCGCTGGCATCCTGGAAGATGGAGAGCGGCACGCCGAAGACGTTGACGTACTCGGGGAGAAACTTGCGGTCTGCGTCCATGTCGTGGGAAACGCGGCGCAGCCCACGCCCGATCACCTGCTCACACAATAGCTGACTGGTGAAGGCACGTAGCCCCATGATGTGGGTGACGTTGGCGGCATCCCAGCCCTCGGAGAGCATGGCCACCGAGATGACGTTCTGAAGACACTGCCCCGGCTGGCCGCGCTTGCCGACGGTATCGACCAGGGCGCGCAGCTGCTCCTCCTGCTTCATGGTCAGCAGGTCGGCCTCTTTGTCGGCAGGGAGCTTGGCGGCCTTGATCAGGGCTTCCAGCCGGGCGGCGTACTGCTTGTCCTTGGTGATGTTTTCACCCTGCTCGGCCTTCTCGAGCACCTTGGAATCGACCCGCAGGGTGGCATCTGGGGCCTGGGTATCCTGGATCAAGCAGTCGCCGCCGTTGAAGAAGTGTTCGATACGCGCCGCCGTCTCGGTGCGGTTGCAGACGGTGAGCATCACCGGAGGAATGGTGTGACCGGCCGCTTCCCACTGGTTCCGGGTTTCCTTCCAGTCGTAGGCCAGCAGGGCGTAGGCCTTCTGCACCAGGTCGGGCAAGGGGGCGGTGGCTTCGGCCCGGCGGTTGAGGTCCTCCTTCACCTCATCCTCGCGGTAGAGGTGGTAGAGCTTGCTGGCGTAGGTCTTGGCGTTGGCCAGGGCGTCGTCGCGCACCACCACCCGCGGGGTCTTGACCAGCCCCGCCTCGATGGCGTCGTTGAGGCCGAAGTCGGAGACGATCCACTCGAACAGGCCGGACTCGGTGTTGCTCTTGCCGGTGGGGGCGAAGGGCGTGGCGGAGAGATCGAAGCAGCGCCGGATGCGTCGGGTCTTGTGGATGCGATCCAGACCCTCGATCCAGCGGGTGGCCTCCTCCAGGTCGATGCCCAGTTCCTCGGCCTGCTTCTTGCTGACCTTGGATTCGGCCTGCTGGCGATAGGCGTGGTGGGCCTCGTCGTTGATCACGATAAGGTCGCGTTCGTTGGCCAGCGACCCCAGCACGCGGCGGGTGAAGGCCTCGTCGCTCTCCTTGCCCTTCTTGACCACCGAACGGGCCTGCTCCTTGAGCGGCATCAGGGTATGCCAGTTCTCGATAACGAGCTCGACCCGGTTGAGCTGCTGCCGCATGGCTTCGTTGGGGCAGAGGTTGAACTCGTCATAGACGTTGTGGGGGTGGCCTGGCTTCAAGACCTGCAGGCGACTCTTCACCGTGAGCCCGGGGGTGACGATCAGCACCGCCTTGGAGAAGCGGCGGTCCTTGGGGTAGTGGATGGCGTTGAGGGTCTGCCAGGTGATGATCAGCGACATCACCGAGGTCTTGCCGGAGCCGGTGGCCATCTTGTTGCAGATGCGCTCCCAAGGGCCGCCATCCCCGCTGAGGAAGATGCCCTGGCGGTAGGGCTCCTGGGCTTCCAGCCACCAGACCAGGGTCTCGATGGCCTCGAGCTGGCAGAAGTAGAACGGGTACTGGCGCGGGCCACCCTCCCAGCGGCAGGCATCCGGGTCCCAGTCGCCCCGAGCATGCCAATGATCGAGCAGCTGGCGGGTGACGCTGGTGACACCGGGGTAGCCCTCCGCCCGCCACTCATCGACGCGCTGGCGGATACGGTTGACCTGCTCCAGGGGCTCGGTGCGCTGGGTGTTGTTACGGGTATCGAAGATATCGTAGGCCGCCGGACGACGCCCCTGCTGGAGGGTCATCTGCTTGCCGTCGCGCTCCCAGTAGGCCGAGGGCGCATCGTAGGGCGAGTTGATGATCAGTGACTTGGCCGTCATGCGGTGATTCCTTCTACCGTGCGATAGCCCTGGCGGCTGTGGTTTGGAACATTGGGATAGCGAAGCTGGAGCTGGCCTTCGCGCACCATGGGTGTCAGGTAACGGGTGCGAAGCCCTTCTGGATTGCGGCCCATCAGATAGGCCAGCTGCGCCAGGCTGAGATAGCGGCCCTGACACAAAACCTTGAGGACTCGCCGAATCTCCTCCCCTGACGGACGATGACCACGAACATGGGTGGTATCTGCCCGCAGGCTGGCGGCGGTGTCCACGCCACACTGCAGGACCAGCTCTTCCCACACTGGGTGGCCCGGTTCCGCATAGTGTAGGGAGCTAGTGTCGGAGTGTGGGGAGCTAGTGTCGGAGTGCAGGGAGCTGGCTTGGTGTTGCTCGCTGTTGCGAGGCGAAGGGACTGCTTCGACCTTGAGCCCGGTCGGTGCCGCCAGGACAGTGGGCAGAGTGTAGTAGGCCCCTCGGCTGCGGCCGTGGGGGACCAGCATGCCCTTCTCCACCAGGCCGCTGAGCATCTGGGTGATATCGACCCGGTGCAGGGTCAGCATCTCCTGGAGGCGACCGTTGGTGACCTGCTGCTCCAGGACGGCGATGACCAGCGTCTGGGCCTCGTCGGGGGAGAGTGCCTCGAAGGCTTCCCCGAAGCGCTGTTGCAGTTGTGCCAGCACGTCCTCGGGCATCACGCTGATCAGCGGCAGGGTGAGGATGACGCGATCGGGGCGCAGGGTTTCCTTCAGGCTGGGTGGCTGCCATAGCTGGGCGTGCCAACTACGCCGTATCTTGTCGAGGCCGGAGCCGGCCTTGTCGCCGACGCCCAGCAGCTGGAACATCAGCTGCAGCGACTTGTTGCGACACTCGGTGACCCCTCCGGCCAGCAGCTGCTCCTGGGAGAGCAGCAGGGTGCCGGGGTTGGAGAACTCGAAGCGCTCCTTGAAGCGATCGACCACGATGCCGCCCTGGCCGGTGTGGTCGGCATGGATCAGGGCGTTGACCAGGGCCTCCGTCAGCGCCTCGTGAGCATCGCTCTGGGCACGACGGTCGGGCCGGAAGGGCACCTTGAGGGCAGGGTCATGGCTGAGTTTCTGTACGACGCGCTGGTAGAACTGGAAGAGGTTGGCTTCCCAGGTGCCGTCGATGGTGAGGCGATCGCTCCAGCGGATGTCGTCATCCTCGGCCAGGCGCTCGCGATAGTCGAGATGAAAGCCCGGCACCGCCAAGGGGTCCTGGATGGCCTGCGTCTGGCCGAACATCAGCAGCCCGGCTACGGTCAGCCCCTCCTGCTGGGTGCGGCGATCCTTGCGCCACCCCCCGAGCTTCTTCAGCAGTCCGAGGTCATCCTCGGTCAGCCAGGCATGGTTGGGAGCTCGTGAGGCCATGCGATTGCGGTACTGCTTGAGCGAGGCGGGGTCGAGGTCATCGAAACCGAAGTACTCGAGGATGCGGCTGTCCGCGGGCTCCTGGTCGAGGCGGTCGGCGAACATGCGCTGCACCTCGGCCTCGTTGCAGCGGAAGTCGCCCTCGTGGTTACGGCGGTAGCTGCCCTTGAAGGGGTCGACGCCGATATAGACCGGCCGCTCGCTGCGGGTGGCACGGGGCACCTCGATCACCAGGATGGCATCGCCCTGATGGGTCTCGACGCTGACATGGTGCTCCTGGAGAATATTGGCGCTGACCTTCTGGGGGTTGTTGAGCGTGACCCAAAACTCTCCGCGAAGCTTATCCACATCCGCCTCGGTGAGACCGGCTGTGGATGGCCCCTCATCGCCCTCCTTCACCCCGAGGTAGAGCGTGCCCCCCGCGGTATTGGCGAAGGCACTGTAGGTCTCCCACAGGCTCTTGGGTAGCCCACCCCGGGCCGCCTTGTATTCGGTATCGACCCCCTCATGGCGAGCCAGCACCTCGAAGAGGCTTAGTTGCTGAGTCATGGGTCAGTCCAGCCGAACGACTTTCAGCGATTCGATGCCGCGGTTATCGACGATCTTCACCGCGATGCAGCGATTCTTGCCGGGCTCGAAGGGCAGCGACTGGGTGCCATGGTACTGGCCCAGCAGCTCCTCGTTGAGCTCGGCGCGGATATCCTTCTTGAGCTTGTACCAGCCATCCTTCTTGCCGGCCATGGGGAAGAACACCTGGCGCGGGTAGAGGGAGCGGTCGTCGTAGTCGGTATCCAGCTCCCACACGGCGATGTCGCGCTTGCCGCCGGACTTGAGCTCGCCACTCTTGGTATCGAAGTAGTCGAAGCCGTGCACCTCGACCTGCAGCTTGCCGTCCTTCAGCTCATGCACCTCGACGTCCGGCTGGCCCATCAACCAGAAGGACTCGTTGCTGCGGGCGTTCTTCTTGAGGTCCTCGGTGAGCAGGTCGGTATTCATCTGCACCTTGAGGGCCTGGATGCCTTTGATGCTGTCGATGTCCTTGGCTGCCTCCGGGTCGAAGGTGAAGGCACAGAACACCAGCAGCTTGGGCAGCGGGAAGAGGTCGCCGGCTTCGTTCTTGGCGATCTCCACCTGACGCTGCTCCAGGGCGGCGTACTCGGGGCCGAAGCTGACGGCGACTCGCTCGCCGGTTTCCGCCACCGTACCCACGGCATGCAGGTACTTGGCCCCGGGCAGGGTCTCGAGGTCCATCAGCTTGAGATGCTGGCCCCCCTTGCCGCGGATACCCGCCTTGAGAAGCTCCTCGCGCCACTGGGCATGGCGGGAGGTGGCCCCGGAGCGCGCCACGGCGACATCGGCCTCCTTGGGCTGCTCGGCCTCGTCCAGGCCCAGCACGGTGGCGAAGGGCACCGCCTCGACGGTGAAAGGGCCGGTGATGCGCAGTTTATCGCGGCTCACCTCGGGCTGGTCGTAGAGCACCTCCTGGCCGGCATGGTTGGCGATGCTCTCGTCCATGCGGCGCTGCATGGCCTGGCGGGCGCTGTGGAAGGCCTCGAAGAGTGGCTTGGTGGCCTCCGGCCACTCGTCGGGAAAGTCGAAGGGGACCTCCCACTCGAGCAGTTCGTTGACCTGGGCAGTCTCGCCCGAGGGCAGCGTGACCGTCTTGCTGTTAGGGGCGGAGAAGTCGACCTTGTCGCCCTTGCGGCCACCCTCGGTGACGGTGAAGGTGATGGACTCGCCCTTGACCGAATGACCTTGGAGAGAGTCGTTCAGATCGGCCAGGGCCTGCTCGATGGCCGGATGGTGCTGCTCGTAGAGCTCATCGATCTCCGGGTTGCTGGCTATGTCTTTCAACATGATGTGCGGGACGGTCTTATAGATGAACCCGCCGCCCAGGCCCTCCTGGGGATACTTCAGCTCGTAATAGTCGTAGCTGGCGGTCATCAGGCGCTGCTTGGCCAGGGTGACGGCCACGCGGGAGGTATCGCAGGTGACCCAGCGCCGTCCCCACTTTTCCGCCACATAGGCGGTAGTGCCGGAGCCGCAGGTGGGATCCAGTACCAGGTCGCCTGGGTCGGTGGTCATCAGCAGGCAGCGCTCAACAACACGTTCCGCTGTTTGAACAACGTAGTTTTTATCACCACCAAAATTGGTCTGAGTGTCAGTCCAGACAGTGTTAATAGCACGAACGGGGAAATCACCGAGATACCTTAAAAAGGCTGGGCGATTTCCTTCTATTCCAATCCGGCCAGCGCAGGAAAGTCGCCCAAGCCCATCCATAGTAGTTTTCCAATTCTGATGAGCTCCTGGGTCATACTTTTTGCCGTGACTTAACCAAGGAATAGATGTGTTCTGACGGAAACCCTGAGAAACGAGGCTAGTTAAACGAAATGAGCGCGCAAAGCTCGGAATTAATTTCGGATTCTCTCTTTCCATTGGCGATAAGTTACGGGTGGTTCCTTCCGGAAGCCGTAACTTTCCGTACCTGTCCCACCCTTCGTCTCCTGGCTCACGTGGCGCATATAGCTGCCTATATTTAACCAGCTTTCTATCTGACGCATACCAGACCAAATAATCAGCAACATTTGGTAGCAGGCTATCTGCTTGCCCTCCTGTTGTTTTAAACGGGATGAGAGCGAGAAAATTACTTTCACCGAAGACTTCGTCCATTAGTTCACGAACATGGTGCAGATTCTCATCCGAAATCTGCACAAACACCGACCCGCTATCACTCAGCAGTTCTCGGGCGAGTAGCAGCCGGTCCCGCAGATAGGTGAGGTAGGAGTGAATGCCCAGTTCCCAGGTATCCCGGAAGGCCTTGATCATCTCCGGCTCCTGGGTCAGGTCCTCGTCCTTGCGATCCTTCACGTCGCGCTTGTGGGTGAACGGCTGGAAGTTGGAGCCGTACTTTATGCCGTAGGGCGGATCGATATAGATCATCTGCACCTGCCCGGCCATGCCCTCCTTCTGCAGCATGGAGTTCATCACCAGCAGGGAGTCGCCGGCGATCAGGCGGTTGGCCCAGTCGCGCTCGTGCTTGTAGAAGTCGATGGCTTCGCGCAGCGGCAGGTTCTCGAAGGGCGCATGGAACATGTCGGGCTGGAAGGCGCTGCCGCCCTTCTTGCCCGCCTTCCTGCGCTTCTGCACCTCGCCGAGGATGGTGGCGGGGTCGATGCGCTCGTGGACATGCAGGGAGACGGTATCCACCTCGAAGCTGGTGCGCTCGGCCTTGCCGGTCCACTGCAGGTAGGGTGACTGCCGACGCTTGAGCTCCTCCAGGGCGGCCTTCATCTGTTCCTGGTCACCGGAGGCCAGGGCATCGTCGATCAGCGTCTCAACCTGGGCACGGTTAGCAGAGGAGTCGAACTGCAGCTCGGGGTCGAGATGCGGGTCGTAGGCCAAGGTGGTGGTCTCCTCAACCCCGTCGCTGGCGGTATCCACCATGCCCACATGGGGGTTGTTCTTGCGCTTCTCCTCAAAACGGTAGGAGAGCACCTGGGACTGGTCAGGCTTCTTCTGGCCTGACCTAGGGGCCTTGCGTGGCTTGGCCGGCTGCTGGTTCAGCGGCAGCTCGGCGGGGACCTCCTGCATCTGCAGGGTGAGGTCTGGGGCGCCCGGGTCTGGAGCCGGTGCTTCTACGGTGTCTTCAGACTCAGGAGTGAGGCGGTATACGGATCCACCGCGGCCGCGACCCTTGCCCAGCACGCCTTCCTTGATCAGCCCGTCGCGCACTCGCTCATAGTCGAGCTTGTCGACCTCGGTCGCCTCTTCGCTGAGCTGCTTGAGCAGCCTGGCGTTGCCGATGGTGTTGCCGTCATCGGGCACGAGGGTGAGGATCAGCTCGCGTAGCTGGGCGTCGGTCTGGCTCATGGGGCGTCCCTGTCGTTCTGGCGGCGATGAATGCGCTTAGCCTGCTGATGATACAAGCCATCATGGTGAATCGGCAGGGAGGCCGCAAGGCGCGATGTGGCCATGGACGCTAGCCCGTCTCAGCCGTGCCCTTAGCATATTCTTGCCATCTTTTGGGATCACGTACGAAATCGGCTCCAGACACGCCATACCATATTTCAGCCTTTTTTTGTGAAGGCTCTCCTGACGGCAGGCTCACGCAAAAAACGGCTTATACCATATTTGGCTCGTTTTTTGGGAATTGGGGATTCCAGCCAGCTTCCCTATTCACCATGGTGTTTGTTGTACCGTGGGTATGCCACATCGCAACCAGGAGAAACCGATGAGCACGTTCAACTACCACCACTACACCCCTTTCACAAAGAGGTACCTCAACGCTGTAAAGAAACAGTTGGGCCTGCCCAAAAATGCGCCGTTGGACTACGAGGTCATGAGGCACGTCCTTGAGGACCCGGCTATTCTTTCCTCTATCAATGCCGATATCTTCATGCTTGAGCAATTTCATGCAAAGGCCGGCCATGTAATCATCCCGTCTGCTGCCATCTCCGATAAGGTAAGCAAAGATCAGTTTACGTCAGCAAATCCTCCCTCATGGCAGTGGCCGGCCAAGGTTACTACGGTTTCTGTTCCTCATGGCAAAACTTTTGCCAGCCATAAGGTTGATGGAATATTGGTAGGTTGGATGAAGTCATCAGAAATTTCCCGGCACATGAACAAAATGCTCCGCCACTACAATATTGATGAATGGTACGAGCCCGTAGAGAAAGAAGGTCACAGGCTCACTATAGCAATCAACAGCCCGATGGATGAAGATCCCATTAATCATCCCTGCATGCTGAGGTCGGCATTCACGACATCGGAAATATATGACTTCATGAACAACGACATCATGCTGCCCACCGAGCATGGAGCAGACCCACTCGCAGCAGAGGAACATGAGATCCTCCGTGAAGTATCAAATTATATAGTTTCTTTGGGTGTCTATATCTCGTCACACCCTGAGATAGTAAAATCTGGAAAGCCTACGTGGCTCAAGAATTCAATTCGAAACCCAAAGAGCGCCAAATATCTAACCATATAGAAGACCATATGGACTCAATAAATTAAAATATCGAATATAAAGCCAAAACCACCCACTGATATCGGGCCACCCAATTAATTGGGCGGCCCGATATTGCGGAAAGGACTCGCAAATGGCGGAGAATAGGTTTTACTGTTACCACATGAACTGTGTTTTTATTCACCCCTACGAAAGTCTAAATCCATGGAAGCTCACCCCGGAATAGGTTGCCCACACCGATGCATGGGGCGGGTAGGGACTGCCCAGGTGACGCCTGGCAGCAAAGGAGGTGACTTTATGACCAGCGGCACCTTGTAGTTGACCGATTGCTCAACCATGCTTGGGAGCAAGGCCCCATAACAGAGTTCCGACAATGCTTGGCCCCCCTCCCCGATCTTCGCTACCTACAGAGGTAGCAAAGGTGCCTCTTGTTGCTGACGACTGCTTGGCGGCATTGGCGCGTGGCAGCACGGCGCTGATGGCCATGGAGCACTGGGCGGACGGCGTCGATCGACTGCTGACCGAACTGGGGCCCGTCACCGGAGCCAGCAGGGTATGGATTCTGCAACTGGTGGAGATACAGCCCGATAAGGTGATTCAAGATTATGTTTTCGAGTGGGCCTCGTCGGAACGCTACCAGTTGCTGAGCCACTATCGTTCTCGGTTTTTTGCTTCGTCACTCGATAAGGTCGAGTATCAGCAACTGGTTGAAGAGCGTCAGAGGGGATGTCGCCATAGCTTCTGCACCCCCATGCTCCCAGAGGGCCCCATCAGGCGACACCTGGAGAGCCAGGCGACTCTCTCGATGGCCAGTGTTCCCATCTTCGTGGACGGCCGCTGGTGGGGGACACTGGGGGTTGATGACTGTGACCGCTCCGTCAACTGGGAGGGCCCAGGCCTCGACCTGCTGGAGACGGCAGCCCAGATGGTTGCCGCGGCTCTTTACCGCTATCAATTGAACCACCGATCGCGCCAGGTGGAACTGTTCCATAAGGTCGCCGATTGCGGCGTCTGGGAGGTCAGCCTTCGCAATGGGCGCGTATGGTGCTCCCAGGGCCTAAAGGTGGCATTGGGCTATCCCGAGTCCTCTCCCCGAATGCCGCTGCGGCGTTTGGCGAATCGCTTACACCCAACGGACCGCGCAGTGATCTGGTCATGGCTCCGGGAGTCGCGTAACGCTCCTGCTCCAGTCCAGTTTCGTCTCGATGTGCGCGTTCGTCTTGTCGACGATGTGTGGTCCTGGTATGAGGTCATCGCCGAGGTGCAGCACAATGATCAGGGAGAGCCAGTGGCACTGGCCGGGGTGCTGGTCGATATCGGCAAACGTAAGCAAGAAGAAGAGCAAGCACAGGCTGCTTCAGAGCGGGATGCGCTGACCGGTGCACTCAACCGACGCGGCCTAGACCGGCAAATGAGCGAGCACTCCGCCACATTTCCTCGACATCTGATCTTGTTCGATATTGATCACTTCAAACAGATCAATGACACCCACGGTCACTTGGTTGGAGATGCTTTGCTGTCTCAGTTAGTAGACCGTCTTCAGCATGAACTGCGGCCCGAGGACTGCTTAGTGAGGCTGGGGGGCGAAGAATTCGCTGTTCTTGCGACCGGCATGCAAAACGAACAGGCCATGTCACTGGCCGAGCGCCTTCGTCGTTGTGTCTCTGATACGCCTTTCTGTATTGAAGTCGCGGGAGTTTCAAGGCCAGTGTCAATCAATATGACAATCAGCCTTGGTGTTGCACACCAAGCTAGCGATGAGCTCGAGGCTCTCGCACAATTGATGGCAGAGGCAGACCAGGCCTTGTACGCCGCTAAGCATACCGGGCGCAACTGTGTCGTAGCTGCCGAGAGCAAAGCAATCTACGAGCTGGGTAGCTGAGAGAGCCCGCAGATGCACCCATCAGCCCGCCTCATTCACGAGGACGCTGGACGGGCGGTCTGAAAGTGCTGGCTGGCGGCATCGCTCATCAAGATTGGCTTCTTCAGCGCGAATGATCGTTGAGTAATGCCAGAATGCGGCCCCTTTCCCGCTTTCTTATAGCTCTTTGGAATCAATTGCGGCCGTCCAAGCAGACGTGATCGCCGACCCCTGCTCCAGTCGCTCGCTTTCTGATGTTGTGGTGGTCTCGCAGGAGCGTCAGCTCAGTGCGGTCAGCTTCGGCAGCCCCTTCAGCAGCGTCGGCCACCACTTGTCGGCGGCGGCACCCAGATGAACGGTGATTCGCCGAGCGTGCAGCCTCAGCGTGGCGGCGACCTTCAACACCTGCTCGCGCATCCGGCTGAGACTCCAGCCCTGCCGGGTCTGCCGTTCCAGCAGGCAGCGCAGGCCATGCAGGACCTGGTAGGCGTAGAGACTGAGCAGCAAGCTCACCTCGTTGCGCGCCATCACGTCCTGAACGGTGGAGGCGCCACGATCCGTCGACGAGAGGTGCACGTCGAGCGCCGACTTCACCTCCCCCATGTGGGCCTCGGCGCTGCCGCGCTTGCGATAGAGCGCCAGGACCTTCTCCGGCGGCCAGTCGAACTTGCCGAGGTTGGTGACCAGGAAGAAGGCATGCAGCAGCAGGTCATCGGGGCGCTCTTGAACCACCAACACCACGCGACGCGGTGCCGGCCAGGTACCCGCTTGGTACTCCAGGTCGTGGCACCACTCCCGAGGCTGCTCGGGTGGCCGGCCAGGTGGCCGCTTCAGGAGCGGTGCCGCCAGCTTCTGCAAGCCCTTGTGACTGCGCAGCCGGCCCAGATACTCGATATCGCGCTCTTCCAGCGCCTCCAGCGTATCGTTGTCGGTGAAACCGGCGTCGATGCGCACCCGTACCTGAGCGCCGGTGCTCTCGTTGAGTCGCCGCACCAGATGCGGGATCCAGGTATCAGCGTTCTCGGCCGGGCCAGCGTTGCCCTCGCGCAGCAGGCCGCCCACCATGTCGCCGGTTTCAGCCAGCGAGGCAACCAGCGGCGAGTAGATGCGGGCACCGTAAAGCCCATGAAATGCCGAGCCGCCCTGGTGGCCATGGACCTCGATCGGCAGGCCGTCGATGTCCAGCGTCAGCTGCTTGGGCCATTCACCGTTCTGCAGCGAGGTCAGGCGCCAGACCACCAGCCGCAACAGGCCTTCATGCAAGGTATCGATATTGTCGTTGCGCCCGAGGCAGGTCAGCAGCCGCGACAGCGTGGCTTGAGACGGCCGGTCCTGGGCCAGGGGCGTCATCCCACGCGCATCACTGCAGGCCAACTGCCAGAGCGGGTCGCGGCGCAGCGTGTCGGTATCGCTAAGATCGATCCAGCCCATCGCCCGTTGCAGCACCAAGGTCCGCAACTGACTGGCCAGCGAGTGGTGGATGCGTAGCGGGTTGCGGAGGTCGACCAGATTGTCTTCCAGCGCCTCGACCACGCCGCTGTTGTCGAGGGCTTCACGCAGCAGCAAAGCGCCGCTGTCGCTGGTGGTGCGCTGGCCGCTCAGCTCGACACGCACAGCGCCGTTGCACGAGGGCGTCCAGGTGGATAGGCTTTCACCCATAGCGGATGGCTCTCTTGGTTCAGGTTCTTGGCGGAACACACTGAATTTTCAAGAGAATACCATCCGCTATCTTCGTTTTCAGACCGACCTCATGAATAAGCCGGGTTAACGCATGTGGGGCTATTGAGAATAGGGTCTGTCTGGGAAAAGGGGGTGAGCAACTCCCGCATCGTGTTTGATGAGAAAATATTCCCCGTTTCGTTCTCCCCTGGCGGCTGGCGGATTATCTCCTTAGACGACTTGCACAAAGCAGGGCGCAGCCTCCATACCCCCTTTCATGATGCAAGCTATTTACCACTGGATAGAAAGCACAAATCGTACCTGATTGAATTTGACCTCCCAGATGACAAACATCTGCTCATCCCTTGCACAGAATTTTTTGCACGCGTTTACGGTCGATCCTCTGAAATAAAGCGTGTGCTCGCCACTTACTGTTGGGAGGAAGTCAAAGAACGGCTTTACCGACCGCTTAATGCGCCCCCATCGCCAGGTACCTGGCCTGTCAGATTTACATATCGTGTTCATAGGCACGATGCGATTTTGCTCGCGCACATGCTGTACGACCCCTATGCCGAACAAGCTGCCAGAAATATTTATTCGCAGACTGAAGCCAGCTTCCCCCAAGATAAGATGCTGTTAAAAGTCACTCCCTGGTTTCAAGGCAGCGGGGAAATCTCTGTTTCTGGCGTTCCAATTGATGATGGCAACGCATTTCTAGGCTTGCAGATATTGGGCTGTACCCAGCCCGACGGTGCCACGATCCACCGTGAAAGAGAGAAATCAACGCCGATATCAGCCACCGATGGCGACGACGCACTACCTCAATTTCCCTATAATCAGCTTCAAGATATCCCCGATGTCATTGACCTTACGGATGATGACGAGCCTGACCATGGTTCATCTTGGCTTGATCTTCCTGAGGACGAATTCGTTGTTCTAGGTAAGCCCCGCGCCGTCCTTGATAAACAATATATTCAAAAAAGCGTACCCAGTAAACGAGGCGTTCCGGTTCCTGGTGACGAAACCATTTTCTCCACCGGGGAGCCACATGGATCAGGAAAGGGGGTCGGACAGGCCTCTATTCACGCTCCTATTACACTGGGGTCGCAGGGATTTCTACGTGATATGTGGAATGCGCTGCTCTATTTACAATCTGCTTATCCCAAGTCGGTTCATAGCGTTAGCTGGTTTACCTTTGAAGATGGCTTTAGCGCTTCCCCCGACCCTCGATTGATCAGCCTCGAACCTTTCGAAATAGACGACGATGTTGAAACGTCAGTCGCCAATTGGGTTTACATTGATACTCAGACCAAGGTATCTCGCGGGGTGCTCGTCATTAGGGTGCATGTGTTAGATCAAACGCTCTATCTCATGGAACTCCAACGCCGCCCTCCTAAACCCAGAGCTGACGGAAGTGAGGAGGTATCCAAACCTCCCTCCTACAAAGGTTTAGTATTCACTCTTAACCATCAAGGTCGCTTTGAGAGTTGGTTACGCCAGGTGCTTTCCAACGTGCGGCTCGTCCAAGGTGTCGTGCAAAAACTGACCGACCACAGTCCCGAGTTTGCCGACACTTTCAAACATCCTAAATCTAAAAGCGAGAGTGTACCTTGTGAAGCCTCTGTGCTTAATGCATTTAGCAAAGTTGGAATTACACGCGATGATCTAGCTTAAAACCTGGATTTAACTCATAGCTAGGTGGCAAGAAGACTACCTATAACTAAAGCTATAAATTTTTACTTTTGGATTGTGCACTGAATTTCTATAGCAATTCATAGGAGAGAAGGTTCTTGGCCATCTAACTACATAAACAGGCTACAATCCCACTAAACTCGTGCTGAGTTCCAGGCAGAACCCACTAACACCGGAGATAGGGAGCTGGTTAACCAGTATGCGGCCTGACCGATTCGACTATCCGCCGTTGGCCTCCCCCCCAGCGGCGATGTTATGGTCTCGATAGTACCAAATATCAGCCTAATGCTGATGGCGTGCCGAAGTTTGCTACCCCAATAAATATAAAATTATTAATGTTCCAACTCCTGCAGTTCCTAATGCGTTGAGCGTATCTATCAAATCATTTTCAACTATTTTTAATACACTGACAGAATCATAGCGTCCAAGTAACTGTGATATACCATTTGACGTTACACTTAATGCGGCTATGGTGATCTCGATTTTTTCTATTCCTGTTAACCACAGCAGAGTCGCTAGCAAAGTAATCAAAACAACGCTAGCTCTAAAGGAAAGCCATTTAGCAGAATGAATAGATGAATTGACACCGCCTAACAAGCCCTCCTCTGTTGCCATTTTTTTGGGTAGCAGCCGTCTCCAAAAACCTTGGCTGGAGTCCAATAAATGCGATAAAACCATATGCATACACCAGAATAATTGAGCAGAATGGATAGCAGCTTGCCATGGAATACTTAACGATCACTTAAGCATTCATTAATTGGCGAGGCTCCGGCACGTTTGGCTAATATCTTTTGCCTGCAGGTAAACGTCCGTTGCTACGTCAAGCAAACCCAGCACACTGTGAAATAAGTTATCGTGCGAGGCGGCTTGATCAGAGACTTGGCGTAAGCAGTCCGTATCAAGCCCTTGTTGCTGTGAAAATGAGTTGGAAAGCCACCAAACCATAGGCACATGCGTCTGTTCGTCAGGGGCAATGGCGTAGGGAATACCGTGCAAATAAAGCCCTTTTTCGCCCAGTGATTCACCATGGTCAGAGAGATAGATCATCGCCGTTGCATAGTCTTCCTGACGCTTTAACGTCTCAATTACCTGATCCAACACAGTGTCGGTATACAGAATGGCATTGTCGTAGCTGTTGGTAATGGCGTCTCTTGAGCACTTGGCTAAATCAGCGGTGGTGCAAGCGGGAACAAAACGTTCGTAGTCATCAGGGTAGCGTTGGTAATAGCTGGGACCATGGTTGCCTAGCTGATGCAGCACGACCACCTGATCAGCTGAGGTACCGCTAATTTGCTTGGTCAAGGCTTGAACCAGTGCTTCATCCAAGCATCGCCCATCTTGACACAAAGACGCATACTCCTCTGGCGAGAGCGCTTTTGTTGTCACTCCGTCGCAGACACCTTTACAGCCTGACTGGTTATCAAGCCAGGTGACCTCTAACCCGGCGTGGGCCAATACGTCCAGCAAGGATTCATGTTGCTGAGCATAAGATTTAGCGTAATCGTCACGCCCTGGTAATGAAAACATGCAGGGTAATGATACTGCTGTGCTTGTACCGCATGAGGAAACATCTGAAAAATTGATAACGTCAGGCTGCAGGGCAAGTTTAGGTGTGGTTTGGCGTTCATAACCATTTAACCCCCAATTCGCCGCCCGTACCGTTTCGCCCACCACGATGACGAGAAGTGTGGGCTTGTCACCCGCTTGTGAACTGATACTGGCGTCCTCACCCACTGGGGAACGCACCGTATTCGCGGAAGCGTGTTGGCTGGAAAGAGCCTGCGCCATCGAAACAATATAATTACCTGGGGTCACCAAATAGCGAAGCTCTTTATTGTTGCGCATGAGTGACGACACTTCTTGGTAAGATAAGAAAATTGCGAACAGCAATATAATAGTGCTGGCAAGGCAATAAGCCGAGCGACGCAACATTGCCTTCTTCCAGGTTGAAGGTGTGATTTTAACGCGCCAAATCATGACGGTAGGCAAGCCAAAAAAGATCGCCAAATGAATCAGTAAACCAGCTGTGAGAAGTTCCTGTGCTTCGTTAGTGTCCGTTTGAAGCACATTGTCTAGCATGGAGGTGTCAAAATAGGTGCCATAGTAACTGGTAAAGTAACTGACAAAGGCGGCAATCAGAAACAGCAAGGTTAATAAAGGTTTTACCAGCGTTCGAAAAGCAAGGCTCACGAAGACCAAATAGTTAAGGCAGGTCATCACCAAAAACATATTGGCAAAGGTTAGCCACGTCTGGACGGCAAGAGGGTCATAGCCAGCAAAGGCTTGTTGCCAAAAAGGGACGTTGTAAAAAACACTGAATATGACAACGCCCCATAAGACAAGCTGCTCCGTACTTAATGTAGGGCGATAATGCCAAGCGGTGCCTACAATTTTTGAAGGCAATGATAGCAAAGGACGCATCGAAAGGCTCTCTGTATGAAAAGATTAATGAACGCTGGTGGGTAATACGAATCTTGAAAGGACAAAGCTTACGGTCCAACAAATCATGACGGTCCAGAGGTCGTGGGAGAGAAAGTGCGCCCCGCGGAACTGTTGAGTGATTCCAAACGTAAGGCCAAGTCCTAAACCCAGTGCAAGCCCTGCCCATCGCCAGTGGGGCCGTATGGCGGTAAAAAAGAAATACAGGGCTATCCACGTATATCCTGCGCTGGCATGCCCGGCGGGAAAGCAGGCGGACGCTGGCATTGAGGAAGGCCTTATGTTGAGCAAGCCAATAAAGTCTCGTGCCCCACCATAGCGAACTAAATCCCAAGGGCATTCCATGCTCACCAAGTGTTTAATAGTTGCTACAAGTAGCGCTGAAAGAAGCGTTGCGGAAAAAAGATATAAAAGCGGAGTTCGATACACTTTAAAGCGAGTAACCACGGTGCTTAGCATCAAAAGGAGGAGTGTGATTAAACCCATCGTTAAGCTTAACCATTTACCACCTTTATGAAGTACATCTTGGGTAATTAAGGTATCTTTCCACGCCCAGGCATTACCCTGAAGGCGATATATAAAATCAGTTATGGTAAAATCTATTTTTAAAACACTGAAGACTGACATGGCGATTATAAATAAAAGCCATGCTGATGCTACGGGTTTGAGAACATTTAGTAGAGCAGCACGCATAGCCAAATACCCATCATCATAAAAATGGTCATCATGACGGCGGCAGCCCCCATGTCTTTAGCACGCCCGCTAAGTTCGTTATGTTCTAGTCCGATACGGTCAATGGTGCTTTCTATGGCGGAGTTAATGAGCTCCACTATCACTACAAGTGTGAGCGAAGAAAACAGCAATGCTTTTTCCACAGAAGTGACATTAACAAAAAAAACAAAAGGGTAGAGAATGAGACAGAGCATCACCTCTTGTCTAAAGGCAGATTCATTTACCCAGCAAGCTTTTAAACCCGACACTGCATTCATAGAAGCGCGGAAGATGCGTTTAACACCCGTGCCATTAGGTTTTGACGTAGTTGAGATAGGCAAGACAGTACTCTCGATAACGTAATAGTAGGGTCACTATAAAGCGCAAAACTTAACGAACAGTTATGCGCTTTAATTTAGTAACTAGAATACAGAGGGTCAGCACTGGGTGGTGGTGTTACCCACTGTGTTGGTTGGTTTGTTGCCGAGGCCGGTTGAACGGGAGCCGTTGAGTTTTGTCCGTCAAGATTAGCGCGTATGGCTTCTATTACCGTGCTGATCTCTGGGCGCCACAGAATAGTGTCATAGGCTTCTCGTGGTACGAAGGCGAGTGATTTTTTCTGGCGTACCAGGGAAATAGTGGCTACATCGAGTGCTGCCGCTAAGTGCATAGGCCCGGAGTCTGGCGTCACGAGTAACTGCGCACGCCCTAGAACAGCGGCAAAGTGCCGGATAGGAAGCGGTGGGCATAAGCTACCATACAGCGATGACCTCAAACGCTGCTCAATAGGCGCTAGAAGCCTAAACTCCTCCGGGCCAAGAAATACGACATAGCGCATTTTACGGTCTTCCATGGAATCAATGAGCATTAACCAAAATTCCAACGGCCAACGTTTGTTTTGATGCCCACCAACGAAGATCGCAATAAAATTTGTATCTGATGATTGATGGCTATGAAGGCTTACTAGCTTTTGTATTTTCGTTATTGCCTGATAGCGTTCCTGCTCTGTTAACTGGAGCAATGGCCGGTTACGGCAAGCAACACCGAGCGGACGAGTCAAATTAACGATGGCATCGTAGGCATGTGATGACTTGCCTTCCGCCTCAATGTTGTACCAACGCTGGTGACCTTTACCTGACCCCATGCTGTACCGTGCCCCAATTAACCGGGTAACGATAAAGCCGCTCGTTGATCCTCCGCTCACTTGTACCGCCAAGTCATAGCGTTGTGCTCGTAAACGTCGTAATAGTGTCACACACTGCCAAGGTCGAAGAATGGCGGTTCTCGACAGTAAATAAAAATGATCAACAGGACGTTGCTGCAACAGTGGCCATGTTTTATCAGTCGCTAAATAATCTATGCGTGCGGAAGGAAAACGGTCACGAAAAGCATCGATGACAGGAGTGCTGATTAGCGCGTTGCCCAGACGAAAATTGGGGCGAATAATGAGGATTTTTTCTATTCCCACAAGGCTGTCAATGGTTTCTGTTGCAGGCGCTTTGACGATATACCGTATGCCTCCCAGTAAATATCGCTTCATTCTTTTTTCTAAAAAACGGGCCATTATTTTTAAATAATAGTTTGTTCTAATCAATGTTAGCAAGTGCATACTCTGGCGCTCTGTTCAGTTAATAAAAAATGACCTGCCCACGATAGCGACAGGGCAGATTCAAAATGACCGCCATTGAAGGCACTGCTTTGGCTTTGCCCATGGCGAAAGAGGAAGCTTGAGCCTAAATAACTTAAAGAAGAGTTAAGCAGCGCAAGAGATTCGCAAAAATAGAGTGGTGGGCTTACTGGTTCCTGAATCCGTGAGACCGGCCCCCAGGAATGCTTCTAACCTACTGAACTGCATGGCAATATAGCGAATATCGCCATTCACCCAGACAGTGCCATGCCCAAC